>JAEEGJ010004619.1_pt1 | contig 45902 bp, 39 predicted proteins | sample 8958761 | NCBI WGS metagenome assembly JAEEGJ01 (sample SAMN16246546, study PRJNA631951) | gut metagenome | biome: gut microbiome; feature: rumen; material: RS-attached | host: Bos | place: Iran: Karaj | collected 2018-10
CGGTAGAAAAGGAAATTATTGCATACGATCTGGTGAACATCAGAGATTTTGCGACTGATAAGCACCATACCTGTGATGACGGAACGTACGGAGGTGGAGCAGGACAATTAATGATGCCTGAGCCCCTTGGAAAAGCACTTGATAGTGTAAATGCCCGCAAGAAGTATGTTATTTACGTTACTCCAAGCGGAAAGCAGCTCACTCAGAAAGTAGCACAAGATTTAAGTCATAAGGACGAACTTGTTTTTATCTGCGGAAGATACGAAGGTATTGACCAGCGGATTATTGATTCTTATGTTGACCTGGAGCTTTCAATCGGCGACTATGTAATGTCTTCGGGAGAAGTTGCAGCAACAGTTGTGATTGACACAGTTTACCGTCTGGTAGATGGAGTTATTTCACATGAATCACTTGAAGAAGAAAGTTATTGTGACGGACTTCTGGAGTACCCGCAGTACACACATCCGGAAGAATGGCGCGGAATGAAAGTTCCTCCTGTTCTTTTGAGTGGTAACCACGGCGAAATAAAGAAGTGGCGGCTTAAAAAGCGGCTGGAAAAAACTCTTGCAAATAGACCAGATATGATCGCAACTGCAAGATTACAAGGCCTGCTTTCTAAAGATGCCGAAAAGATGATTGAGGATATAACGTCAGGAGATTAAAAATGGATCTTATTAAGACTATTGAAGAAACACAGAAAAGACCTGGTGCTCAGGACTTCAATGTTGGTGATACTGTAAAGGTATTCTTCAAGATTATTGAAGGTAAAACAGAACGTGTTCAGGTTTATGAAGGTGTTGTTCTTTGCAAGAAGAACGAAGGTGCACGCAAGACATTTACTGTACGCAAGATTTCTTACGGTGTAGGTGTAGAACGTGTATTCCCATATAACAGCCCTCGTATTCAGAAGGTTGAAGTTGTTCGCCCTGGTAAAGTACGCCGTGCAAAGCTTTACTACTTGCGTGACAAGATTGGTAAGGATGCTAAGGTTAAGACTTTGGTTGGTGCAAAGGTTACAGCTGCTATGCAGGAACGTAACGCTCGTGCTGCCGAAGCTGCTAAGGCAAAGGAAGTCGCTGCAAATGCCGCTCCTGCTGAAGCTCCAGAAACACCAGCAACAGAAGCATAATATGAGATTGTCGGGTCAAGCCCGACAATGACTCAGCTTGTCGTTCTCAACAATTACATGTCATTCCCGGGCTTGACCCGGGAATCTTTTTTTAACTATACACTCTTAATTATCTGTGTTATTCTTTTCTTATGAATGCCGGAGTGATAGTTCAGACAGGTCAGCTTTCGCGGATGGGGGTGGCTCCTAAGGGACTCCAGAACGGGAGCCAGGTGCTTGTCAGAATTATTGCAGATAAGGGTGGCGGTAAATACGAAGGCTCGGTTGCCGGGGCCAGAATAAATATTAATTCCAGAACTCCTTTAAGTCCCGGAACTTCTTTTAAGGCAACAATTTCTACACAAAATGGTCAGGTGCTGCTTTTTCCTATGAACGAAAGCGGCGAAGTTGCTCAGAATGCTTTTTTTACAATGGAAGCGGTTCAGACAGAGCAGCTTGCAGCAATGCTCCAGAGTCTTGGCCTTAATGCAGATGACCTTTCTTATCATTTAATGCAGCAGTTAAAGCAGCTTGGCATGAAAATGGATTCTTCGCTGCTTTCTAAAATCTATAATTTTTCTGTTAAATTCAAAGGTAAAGAAAAACGCGCCGCAGAGCTTATTGCAATTCTTGCAAAAAAAGGAATTGATTTTTCGGAAGAAGAATTGCTTTCTCTTTTGCAGGAGCTTTGTGGTGAAGATCCGGCAGAAGACAATCAAAAATCACAAAACGACGAATATAATTTATTAAATAAAATAAACAGTATAAAAAATACATGGCAGATGCTTCCTTATGAAATTGTTTCAAATATGGGAGCGCTTGCAAAAGGTTCACTTGGATTTTTTGTAGACGAAACAAGTTTGCTTAAAATTTTGAATCTTGAATGTAACTGGCTTGGAAATAATCATAAATATCTGTTCAGCCTGGAATATGAAAAGGGTTTATGCAGTAATATTAAAATGAGCGGCCAAGGTGTTGATGTTTCAAAGCTTGCAGATATTCTGGACAAAAGACTTATTGCTTCTGGCAAACAAATCACAATAGAAATTGTAGAGCCCGAACTTATAGAAGGAACCGCCTGTTCACAGGAAGAGTTTTATGTTTTTGGAGGAGAAGTTTAATGGAAAAGCCTCTTTCAAAACAAAAAGCTGTAGCCTTAAAATATCCAGAAGGAGCAGAAGCACCGTTTGTCATAGCAAATGGTAAAGGCCTTCTTGCAAAAAGAATCCTTGAAGAAGCACGCGCAAATGACATTAAAATAGAAGAAAACACTCCGCTGGTAGAGTTTTTATCAGAAGTTCAGGTTGGAAGCCTTGTCCCACCCGAAACCTGGGAAATCCTGGCACAAATCTTCAGCGTTATTTTAGCTGAGGAGGAAAAATGAACACTAAAATCACAGGAAATGCCGGTGAGAATAAGGCTGCAGCCTATCTTTTAGAAAAAGGATATTCATTAATTGAGCGAAATTACAGGACAAAAGGCGGAGAAGTTGATATAATAGCAGGTAAAGATGATGTAGTTGTGTTTGTAGAGGTAAAATCGTTGCCAAATGGCAGTCCTGAGCTTTTACAGACAGAATTAAATAGCCGGAAATTGCAAAGAATTGTAAAAAGTTCTAAATGTTTTCTGTTAAAACATCGACAATATAGTAACAGTTATGTCAGATATGATGTAATCGTTATAGATATGCCTGGCATGCCAGATGTATATCATATTGAAAATGCTTTTACGGAGCTTTTATGACAGCGGGTGGAATTTCAACGGCGACAACTACAATGGTTCTGGAAAAAACGGATGATAGCAGATTGTCACCACGTCTTCTGGAATTGAGGAAAAAAATTCATAGTGAGGAATATCTCGAAAGTGCCATTCAGCGTATTGCTATGGTCATAAGTAAAAAACTTGTCGAGAATCCTGAAGAATTGAAATTGCAGGAATAATATGGATAAGCGTCGCAACAGAAAGCGTTCTAACTGGAACAATCAGAGAAATCAGCAGGGAAAAAATCAGAATCAAAACCAAAATCAAAATCAGAATCAGAACTCTGAACAGAAACAAAAAAAAGTTTTTCAATTTAATCAAACAGTCTACGAAAACGAAGAAGCAAAACTCGAGCGCCAGAAAGCAATTCAGGAAATTAAAGCGCGCGAAACTATCTGTGCAAAATGTGGTCAGCCAATAACAGAAATTGCAAGTTCATTAAGCGATAAAAAAACAGGTGCACCTATTCATTTTGAATGTGCCCTTAATGAAGTTCAGTCAGGAGAAACTCTTGGCGAAAACGAAAAAATTGCCTATATAGGTCAGGGACGCTTTGGTGTTCTTTATTATGAAAATCCACGCGACCAGCGCAAGTTTGTAATTAAAAAAATCATTGAATGGGAAGACCGCGAAAAAACAAGTGAATGGCGCGACGAGCTTAGCGGCCTTTACAGCAAAGTAGAATAACCCCAGATGCATATTACAGTTCTTTGTAAAGTCGTAGACAACTACGGCGATATTGGCGTTGCCTGGCGAATGAGCCGGCGCCTAAAAAAAATTGCCCCACAAAATACAATTTCTCTTATTGTTGATGATTTTGAAACTTTTTCAAAAATTGAGAATAGAATAAGTCCTTTTATTGCGAGCTAAGAGGCCTCCGTCATTGCGAGGAGCCGAAAGGCGACGAAGCAATCCATAGTAATAGACGGCATTGAAATCTTTCATTGGCATGACCAAGCTTTATGTCACGATGTCTTTTCTCAAAATGACGGCGAACGCCTGCAGATAATACTGGAACTCTTCCAATGTGGTCGCCCTGACTGGATGGAAAAAATCTTATTTGAAGAAAAACTCAACCGCACAGTACAGATAATTATGATTGATTATCTTACTGCAGAAAAATATGCAGAGGATTTTCATTGTCTTAAGTCTCTTACAAGAAGTGCAAAGGTTCAGAAGGTTAATTTTATGCCGGGCTTTACAGAAGCTACCGGTGGCCTGATTATTGATGACGAGTGGGAGAGTCTGCCACCATATAATAAAGACGGTCCAATCCTGCTCTTTATATATAATGGAAGGGGGGCAGAATTACTCCCGGAAGGAAAACCTCTTCCATACATGAACCAGACAGACTGGGACAAAATGATGAAGACTTGCAGCGCCCTTGTAATCCGTGGTGAAGAAACTATGAGTCGGGCCTGCCTTAGCGGCATTCCTTTTATATGGCAGGCATACCCCCAGACCGAAGAATATCAGATGGTAAAAGTTAGGGCCCTGCTTGAACGCATGAGGCCACATTTCCCAGAAGAAGATTTTGAGATTGTGGAGAAGGCATGGTTGGAAATAAATGAAGGGCATACAAAAGGAATTGACGTAGATTGCTTCGCCCTGCGGGCTCGCAATGACACGTCATTGCGAGGAGCGAACGCAGTGAGCGACGCGGCAATCCAGAACTTCCTGAATGCGCGCCACTCCCTTGTCCCATACTTCCAATCCTTCTCCCAATCCCTTCAAAAAAACGGAGACCTTTGCACTAACTTAATGACATTCATCAATAAAATTGCTATAATATAATAATTATTTTTTTTGAATCTATTAAAGAGGTAAATATTATGTTAATGACTTCACAGTTAAAAGTTGGAACAGCATTTATGTATGAGGGAAATCCACTCATCGTACAGAAGATGCTCGGTCAGCGTTCTGGACGTGCCGGAATGGTTACAAGCCTTCGTGTTAAGAACCTTGTTACAAACTCAACAATGGATCTTGGTATTGATGCAGGTGAAAAGTTTGACGAAGTAGATCTTGAATCACACGTAACAAAGCTTTCTTACATTGACGGTGATACATTTGTATTCATGGATCAGGATACTTACGAACAGTTTGAACTTGCTAAGGAAGACCTTGGTGACTATGCAGGATACATCACTCCTGATGATGACCTTGAAGTAAACCTTACATTCTACGAAGGAAAGCCGGTTGGTATTGATCTTCCTGTTCGCATTACACGTAAAGTAACTTACTGTGAACCAGGTGTTAAAGGCGATACTTCTGGAAAGTCTATGAAGCCTGCTACACTTGATACAGGAATTGAAGTTCGTGTTCCATTGTTCATCAACACAGATGACAAGATCGTTATCGATTCACGCGACGGTTCATTCCTTGAAAGAGCAAAAGACTAATATTAAAAAATAAAACATATACAATATTAAAATTCATAGCTGATTTCCGATTTATCAACTATTTGTCATCCTGAACTTGTTTCAGGATCCCAAAGGTTGATAAACTCGCCCGATATACAGGGGAAATTGCGGACTTTGGCGAGGTGGTTTTTATGATTACTTTGAAATTCGGTGGAACGTCCATGGCAAATGCCAGACGTATCCTAGCTTCTGCGGATATTATTATTAACCGCGCAAAAGAAGACAGGTTGGCAGTCATTGTTAGTGCAGTGGCCGGTGTTTCAAATGCTCTTCAGGCAGCAATTGATGCTTGTGTAGGCGGTATTTCTGGTGCAAATTATGTAACCGATTTACGCAACACTCACAACGAAATCTGTCTGGAATTGCAGTCAAAGCTCAATGGTTTTGATGCCGAAAAGACTATGGCACGCCTTGAGCCGAATTTCGAAGAACTTGAAAAACTCCTTGCCGGATGTGTTTCTTTCTGCGAATGTCCTGATACTGTTCATTGCCGTATCATGGGTATGGGCGAATTACTTTCAGCTCCTATTATGGAAAACGTTCTGCTTGCAAAAAAACAGAGCGTAATCTTCCTTGACTCACGAAAATTCGTATTCACAACTGGAAATCAAAAAGAAGGCGAGGCCGATTATTCTGCCTGTAACGAAGCGTGTGCTCCTTTCCGCGATGGTGCCAGCCCAACTCAGACAAAGATTCTTTTGTTCCCTGGCTTTATCTGTACCTGGAGTGGTGGACACGGAACAAAACCTGTAATGGGACTTTTAGGCCGTAACGGTTCCGATTTTTCTGCCGCAATTATTGGTGCAGCTCTTCGTGTTAAGCGCGTAGAATTCTGGACTGATGTTGACGGTGTTTATACTGCAGATCCTCGTGTTGTAAAAGACGCAATTCTTGTAGATGATATGTCTTACGAAGAAGCAATGGAACTTTCGTTCTTTGGTTCTAAGGTTTTGCATCCAAAGACAATTGCACCTTTACAGGCAAAAGGAATTGAAGCCTGGAGCTTGAACAGCCATAATCCAAGTGCCCGTGGTACAAGAATAGGCAAGGGACCTTTCTCAAGCCGTGGTAAATCAAGCATCTGTGGTATTTCTTCTCTTAAGCATGTTTCTATGATAAGCGTTGGCGGTTCTCTTATGCGCGGACGCACAGGCATGGCCAGCAAGATTTTCTCTGCTGTTTCTTCTGCTGGATCTTCTATTCTTCTTATTACTCAGTCATCTTCGGAATATACAATTTCTTTCTGTGTACGCGACGTAGAAGCAGATGCAGTCCGCGATGCTCTTGAAGCAAAGTTCGAACTTGAAATCCGCGAAAAGCTTATTGACGAAATTGAAGTTCATTCAGACTGCGCAATTGTAAGTGTTGTTGGTGACGGCATGATTGCAAATCGTGGTGTTGCAGGAAAATTCCTTAATGCACTTTCGAGCCAGGATATTAATATTCAGGCAATTGCTCAGGGTTCAAGCGAACGCTGTATTTCTGCAGTTATTGAAAATGAATATGCAGACACTGCTGTTAAAGCTGTTCATCAGTTCTTCTTCCATACTGCACAGACAATCGAAGTATTTGCCTTTGGTGCCGGTACAATTGGTGGAACAATGATTGACCAGATTCATGAGCAGCGTGAAAAACTTCTTAAAGAAAATGTAGATATCAAAGTTCTTTGTATTACAACAATTGACGGTATGATTTTGAACGAGGACGGACTCGACTTGAGCGACTGGCGTGAACAGATGAAAAAGCCTCAGTTCCCGTTCAACTCAAACAAGAACGTTGATGATATCATTAAGTTTGTACGCGAAAAGAAGCCGCTCAATCCTGTATTCGTAGATTGTACTGCAAGCTATGATTTACCAGAGCGCTATCTTGATATTATTAATGCCGGAATGAGTATTGCAACTCCAAACAAGCGCGCAAACTCTATGGACATTAAGTTCTATCATGAGCTCCGCAGAACTGCAAACAAAATGCACCGCCGCTTCTTGTATGAAACAAACGTAGGTGCCGGTCTTCCTATTATTGATACTTTGCAGAACCTTTATAAATCTGGTGATAAGCTTGAAAGCTTTAACGGAATTATGTCTGGTTCTCTTTCTTATATTTTTGGAAAACTTGATGAAGGAGTTCCTTTCAGCAAGGCTGTACTCGAAGCCAGAGAACTTAAATATACAGAACCTGATCCTCGTGATGATTTGAACGGAATGGACGTTGCCCGCAAGGGTCTTATTATTGCCCGTGAATCTGGTTATGATATTGAGCTTAAGGATATTAAGATGTACGATGTGTTCCCTAAGGATTTTGATTCAAGTGGAACTGTTGATGAATTCCTTAAAAAGCTTCCACAGGTTGATGACTATTTTGCAAAGAAAATTGCAGACCTTAAAAAGAAGGGCAAGGTTCTTCGCATGGGTGCAACAATCAAAGACGGAAAAGTCAGCGTAGGCATGATGGAAGTGGGACAGGATGATCCTTTGTACAGCGTAAAGGGTGGAGAAAACGCATTTGTATTCTACACAGAACGCTATCAGCCGATTCCATTGACTGTTCGCGGTTATGGTGCAGGTGCAGGTGTTACTGCTGCCGGTGTATTCGGTGATATTTTGAGAACCGTATCGTTTAATATGGAGCGCTAGGAGGCTCTTATGGAAAAATTTGTTTTAAGTGTACTTGTTGAGAATAAGGCTGGTGTTCTTAGCCGTGTGTCGGGACTTTTCAGTCGTCGCGGTTATAATATTGATTCTCTTACTGTCTGTGAAACTTCTAATCCGGACCAGTCACGCATGACAATTGTCGTGAAAGGCGATGAGTACATTCTTGAACAGATTCAAAAGCAGCTTGCCAAGCTTGTAGAAGTTCTTGCAATCAAGAAATGCGATTCGGGCTCAACCTGTCAGCGCGAAATGGCTTTGATTAAGGTAAAGGCCGAAGGAACAAACCGCGGAACAATCATTGAAACATGTGACATTTTCCGTGCTCACATTGTCGATGTGGGAATTGATTCTGTGGTAGTAGAAGCAACCGGTAGCGAAGATAAAATAGAAAGCCTTATAAGACTGCTTGAGCCTTATGGAATTCTTGAGTATGTGAAGACCGGTCTTACTGCAATGGATAGAGGCGCAGTTACGATGTAAGTTTCTTCCACACAGTAGAAGCTAATTCATAAACACCAGGCTTGGGCGAAGTGCATTCCCCAAGCCTGAATATTTTTAAACTGAGTGGGAATGTCTCGTCATGAGTCTGGATTGCCACGCTTCGCTCGCAATGACATGAGGGGCCTGTGTCATTGCGAGGAGCGCAGCGACGCGGCAATCCATGTATAAAATCCAATTTACTTTCCAGAACATCACCACCGGCACATTCAATTTTCACAGGACAAACAAAACATCCTTCGTCATCATACTCCGGTGCCAGCACAGTAACTTTTGTAATCTCCGCTTTTGCTTGTTCAACAGTTTTAAAATCAACAGGAATCCATAGAGGCATGGCGGCGTAGGGCGTAATTCCATTATTACCTTTAAAAATCTCTTTGATTAGTTTTTTTTGAGCATTGATTAATTTTAGTTCCAGATCTCTGTGCGGTACAATTACAATCATTATTTTAATTGTATATTTTTTTTATAGAAAATGGTATAGTCTTATATAAACAGGTGCAAAAAATGAAAATTAAATTTTTTACAAAGAAAAATATAACAATTATATGTATTATCCTGGCTGTATTGCTTGCAGGATTCACAACAATTATCTGTATAAAAAATCAAAGAACTTCTAACGTAAGATTATCTTCAACAATTTCTGATTCACAGGAAAATTTAATTTCAAAAAATAAGTTTGCACACACTGGAATTATAAAGGAAAAAGGTCATGCTCAATTTGCATTTAACCAGAATCAAAAAGATTTATTTTTCCAGGTATATCAAGACAATCAAAGTTCTGCACTTGTTATCCGTATAAAGTTTACCCCGACTGCTAATCAAAAAGAACTGCTTACAACAGGAACAGAGCTGCCGTTTAATTTTGGCATTCTTTATTCAGATGACTTTGACAAAAACGGAAAGCTTAAGGAACCGCTTAATACAAAAATTTCTGTTTATGCAGATCTTAGTAAAAAGCTTTCTTATCAGAATAATGAACCTGTTATTGTAGATTTTTCTATGGCAATTCCAAAATCAGAGCATTTTGAAAATTTCCTTCCAACAGGATTTTTTATAAACTCAAGTGTTGCCTGTCAGATTGTAAGTGCATGTGCAGCTCCTGCTTTAATTGGTTTTGACCTTACTCAGGAAATCACTTTTTACGGATTTTCTTCAAACGGTGGAATTGTAAATTTCCAGAATACTTCTGTCGATTTTTCCGGCGCTTCTCTTGCTTTCCCTGTTCAAAATACGCTTAATGCAAATATGCCTCAATATGTGCTTACCTTAAATGATGATGAAGAATTAAAAGGAAAGACTGTTAAGTTGAGCATTGGCGGTGAAAAGCTTTATATTAAAAATTCTGCAAATGTTTCAAAATTGGAATTTCCTTCGGCTTCGCTAAAGAGTCCGTTCAGTAATGCAGAGTTTTCTGAAAACGCCGAATGTATTACATCATTTTTACTTCAGAGTGTTCCTGTAACTGATCAATATAAAGCAGTGCGCACAGACCCTGGACTAATTCTTAATTACAATCAGAAAAACTGGCGCGTAAAAGAATATGAAGTTTATGAATGGGACAGATATCCAGGCATCCTTTTGTTCGATATTCTTGATTACGATATTCAAAATGATTTTTTCCGCAGGCTTGCATATTTTGTAGAAAAGCGTGGTTATAAAGGAAAGCTTTGGAGCGATGAAGTTCTGGCAGACAAGCACGGTTATAATGCCCACGATTATTCTGCAGATTCTCTTGCAGCATTCTTTAATAAAGCAACAGAAGAAAACTTTCCTTTGAACGAGGCAGAGCAGACTCTTAAAAAAATCCTTATTGTAAACGGACTTTTGATTCAAGACGGAGATTATGTAAAAGCAGGCGAGGGTGGTATTGTTTCAATTTCGCGTGAATCTGATGCAGCACTCCGCGCAAAGCTGTTGGCGCATGAAGCCTGGCACACCTTGTTCTTCCGCGATGAAGATTTCCGTAATTTTGTTGCAGCAGTTTATTATACTTTTGATCCTGATTCACGCCAGTTCCTTTTAGACTTTTTTGAATCTCAGACAGGGCTTGGCTACGACATTGAAGATGAATACCTTATGCACAATGAGTTTATGGCATATATCCTTCAGCAGCGCCTTAAGGATGTTCCTGAATATTTTGTTGGAAGAACAAACCTGTGGTCTGTATGGTCATTTACACCAGTTCTTTCGCAATATATACGTGATACAAATGCAAAGGGTTTTGAGGATGCGGCAATTATTTTGAACGATTATGTTTATGATGTCTACGGAATAAGCGGCGGAAACGTAGCACTTATTAACCGTTAATCAAAAACATTCTGGCAGCTTCAAGTGTTGTAGGAGGCCCGTGGCCCGGCATTAATACTACTCCGTCCTGCTGTGAAAAAATATGATTTTCTATATTTGTTCGTAAAATAAATTCTGAATAGCTTGAGTTTGTGCTTCCCATTGAACCTGCAAAAAGAACATCGCCTGTGAATAAAAGGTTTCCTATTCCATAAACAATTGAATCGGCTGTGTGACCAGGAATTGTAGTAAAGCGGACATTCATTTTTGCAACACGGATTTTTCCGTCGCCCATAAGAACATTTGTGTCGTTCTTTGCAACTTCCCAGTCTGCTGCATATATTTTTGGATTGTAAATCTTTCTTAAGGTTTTAATGCCGTCTACATGGCTTCCGTGGTTATGAGTAATAAGAACTGCCGAAAGCTTTAAGTTTTCATTTTCTATCTGCGAAATCATTCCTTCGGTAATTTTACCAGGATCAATTATAATTGCTTCTTTTGCTTTTTCGTTTACAACTACATAACAGTTTGAAAAGCCTTTAAGGTTCAGGTGGAAATAAACTTTCATTCATGACCTCCCTGAGTTCCTTTTTCGCCTTTCTGAAGTGCGCTTCCCTGTTTGTCGAAAAGTGCTTCACGTGTATTAGACATCTTAAAAGAAACATTTGTTCTTTCTGAATTATAAAAAAGCGTGTGCTTTAAGTTACAGTTCTGCATTGAAGTATCTACAAGCGATGCCATAATGAATCGGGAATTAAAAAGGTCTGAATCATCAAAAGAAGACTGATAGGCCTTTATTCCGTTAAAGTTATCCTGAATCATATCGCTCGAAGTAAACAAGGTATGGAAAAATGTACTGCCCGAAAAAGATGTAAACATTGAATCTGATTTAATAAATGAACAGTCATTGAAAACTGCAAAATCAAAAATACACATGTGGGTTAAAACATTTTCTGCGTGGATATTTGTAAAGGTGCAATGATGAAAATTGCAGCCGTAGAATTCTTTATTTGAAAAATCTATATCCTGAAAAATCAAGCCGCTTGCACATAGGCCTATAATTTTTTTGTTAGATCTTATGTAATTGTAGATTTCCTGCTTAAGTTTTCCAGGGTCTGGAATATGGTCGAGGCAGTAGCTTTTTTCTTCTGTAAGGTTGCCGTCTTTATCAAAGGTAGAAAGTGCGTTGTTGCGGCAATGTCTTACAAGACAAGGATTTTCTGTAAACATATCTCTTTTATTTTATAATGAAAAGGTGTATCATTCAACTATGATTTGCTGGAAATGTAAAAAAGAAATTCCTATTGAAAAACCGGTTCGTAGCGATGAATGTCCGCTTTGTCATGCAGATTTACATGTTTGCCGCGGATGTGACTTTTACGAAAGCGGCGCACATAACGATTGCCGTGAAAGCTCTGCAGATATGGTTACTGATAAGGAAAGAAGTAACTTTTGTGATTATTTCAGGGTGTCTACAGCCCTTCGACAGGCTCAGGGACCACAGGGGGCATCCGGCAGTGACAAGGCTTCTGAAGCACGTAACGCTTTTAACGCACTTTTCGGGGACTGATATTCAGGATTAAATATGACAGATTTTGTATTCATAGACAGTGGAGTAGGCGGAATTCCTTATATGACAGCTCTTTTAGAAAAGGAGCCTGGTGCTTCGTGTGTCTATGTTGCCGACAATAAAAACTTTCCTTATGGCGAAAAAACTCATGATGAAGTTGTTGAATGTGTAACTGCTGTTGTTGAAAAAATCTGTAAACGTTTTGATCCGGCTGTAATTGTGCTTGCATGTAATACAATTTCGGTAAATGCACTTGAAGTTTTGCGCAAGAAGTTTCCGCAGGTTCAGTTTGTGGGGACAGTTCCTGCAATTAAGCTTGCTGCAACAGTTTCACACAAAAAAAGAATAGGTTTAATTGCTTCAAAATCTACCTGCGAAAATCCATATAATATTGAACTTAAAAATCAATTTGCAAAAGACTGTGAACTTATAATGCGGCCAGATGCAAACCTTATTTCATTTATAGAAGAAAAGGGCTTTTCTGCAACAGAAACTGAACTGGAAGAAGCAGTGCGTCCTGCAATAGATTTTTTCTGCCGGCAGAATTGTGACGTTATAATTCTTGGGTGTACTCACTTTTTGAATATAAAGGATGTGTTTGAAAAGGTGGCCCATAATTGTGCGGTTCCTGAACTTGTCGAAGGACAAATTCAAATTGTAGATTCTGTTGATGGGGTTGTGAGACAGATGATAAAGGTGAGGGCCCTTCGACAGGCTCAGGGACCACAGGGCGCTCAGACATCGCAACCTGCACAACTCTACATAACATCTCCAGACAGCATTTCGGAACAAGAAAAATACAAGTCAATCTGCGCACACTTTGATATTTCATTTGGTGGAAATATTTAAACCTTTTTCCGTAAAAAATCGACAATTCAAAAATTTTGTATAGGTAATTTTCCCTATTTCCTAAAAATTTCAAAATAAATTCCTAAATAATTGCATTCAAAAATCGGTTTCCTCGTTTTATTATCTAACCATAAAACAATAAAAAACATCTATTAGGAGGAAAACTAGATGAAAAAAATTGTATCTGTATTGGCAATGGCATGTTTAGCTGCAAGCTTGTTTGCCGCTCCAAAAATTAAAGTTGGTATTGTAAACAATCCACCTTCAGAATCTGGATATCGTGCTGCAAATGTTAAGGACTTTGAAACTGTATTCACAAAGAAGAACGGCTACTCAGTTAAGACATACTACAGCCTTAAGAACGATGAACAGTTGAATGCTGCTTCTCAGTTCATTACAGACGGTGTTGATTATCTTCTTATTTCTGCTGCTGCAACAGACGGATGGGAATCTGTTCTTAAACAGGCAAAAGCTAACGGTGTAAAAGTATTCCTTTTTGACCGTATGATCAATGTTTCTGATGACTTGTATGAAGCTGCTGTAGTTTCAGACATGGCTAAAGAAGGAACAACTGCTGTAAACTGGCTCAAGGCTCAGAACCTCAAAGAATACAAAGTAATCCATATTCAGGGTGCTATGGGATCTGATGCTCAGATTGGACGTACAGCTGCTTTGGATGCTGAATTTGCTAAGGGAACAATGACAAAGGTTGTTCAGCAGACAGCTACATGGGACGAAGCTGAAGCTAAAAAGATCGTTCAGGCAGTTATCAACTCTGGTGAAGATTTCAACGTAATCTATGCTGAAAACGATGGTATGGCTAAGGGTGCAGTTGCTGCTCTTGACGAAGCTGGTATTACACATGGTGTAAACGGAAAAGTAATCGTTATGGGATTTGACTGCAACACATGGGCTTTGGAAGAACTCGTAAAGGGTAACTGGAACTATGATGGACAGTGTTCTCCATTCCAGGCTGCAATCATCGACAACATGATTAAGACAGGCATCAAGACAAAGAAATTCGTAAACGAAGAAAAAGGATTTGATGCTAAGACAATCACAAAGGCTGATGTTGCTAAGTATGGTATCTAATATCATATCGTTCTTGTAAAACATTGCGGCGTAAAGAAAAAGCTTTACGCCGCTTTTTTTAGATGTGTTATTTAGGAAATATTATGGAAAATAATGTTGTTTTATCTATGCGCGGAATCTACAAGGAATTTCCTGGTGTAAAGGCTCTTCAGAATGTAGACTTTACTTTACGCGAGGGAGAAATTCACGCGCTCATGGGTGAGAACGGAGCTGGTAAATCGACATTGGTAAAGGTTATTACCGGTGTTTATGAAAAGGATGCCGGTGAAATTCAAATTGCAGGTATAGATGGTCCTGCTGTAATTCGTTCTCCACAAGATGCTCAAAATCTGGGTATTGCTACTGTATATCAGGAAATAACTCTCTGCCCGAATCTTACTGTTGCAGAGAATATGTATATAGGCCGCGGAAATTACAAATTTGTAAATAGACGCGCTCAAGAAAAATCTGCTGCGGTTCTTCTTGAAAGATTAAAAATACCGGCAAAGCCTGGTCAACAGCTTGGAACCTGTTCAATCGCTGTACAGCAGATGGTTGCAATTGCACGTGCTGTAGATATGGAATGTAAGGTTCTTATTCTTGATGAACCAACTTCTTCTCTTGATGAAAACGAAGTAGAACTTTTGTTCTCTCTTATGCGTGATCTTAAGAGCCACGGAGTTGGAATTATCTTTATTACACACTTCCTTGAACAGGTTTATGAAGTTTGTGATAAAATTACTGTTTTGCGAAACGGTGAACTTGTTGGCGAATACGCAATTGCCGATCTTCCACGTGTAAAACTTATTTCTGCCATGCTTGGTAAAGATATGGACGATATGACAAACCTTAAAAACAGTAAACGACCTTACACAGGTGCCGGAACAGTTGTTTACGAAGCAGAAGGCCTTTCAAGTGCAGAAGGAGTTCGTCCATTCGACTTCCTTATTAATAAGGGCGAAGTAAACGGCTTTACAGGTCTTCTTGGTTCTGGCCGCAGTGAAAGCGTTCGTGCAATTTTTGCTGCAGACCGTGTAACAGGCGGAAAGGTTAAGGTAAACGGTAAGGATGTAAAAATCACAAATCCTAAGGAAGCTATGCAAAACGGAATCGGATATCTTCCGGAAGACAGAAAAGGTGATGGAATTATCCAGGATTTGTCTGTACGCGAAAATATCATTCTTGCATTGCAGGTAATGAATGGATTTACAAAGCCTTTCACTCGTGCAGAGCAGGAACAGTTTGCAGATGAGTTTATTGAAAAGCTTCAGATTAAAACTGCTTCTAAAGATACACCAATTAAAGCTCTTAGTGGTGGAAACCAGCAGAAGGTTATTCTTGCACGCTGGCTTTTGACACATCCGCAGTTCCTTATTCTTGATGAACCTACTCGCGGTATTGACGTTGGTACAAAGATTGAAATTCAAAAGCTTGTACTCCAGCTTGCAGAAGAGGGTGTTAGTGTAACATTCATTTCTTCAGAAATCGAAGAGATGCTTTCTGTATGTCAGCGACTCATCGTTATGCGTGACCGCAAGATTGTTGGTGAACTTAAGGATGAAATGCTGCGTCAGGATGTAATTATGCAGACTATTGCGGGAGGTAAAGCACAAAATGGCTAATAAATTTACAAATTGGGTAAAGAAGCTTTTTCAGTCTCAGCTTGCTATTCCTATTATAGCTCTGTTGATTCTGGTAATTTTCAATCTTATTCGTGATCCAAGCTTCTTCTCTATTGTTATTATGAAAAATAACTTGGGAAACCGCGTTCTTTCAGGAAACCTTATTAGTATCTTGAATGGTGCTTCGGAGCTTGTAATTCTTTCTATAGGAATGACACTCGTTACTTCTGCAACAAAAGGACAAGATATTTCCATTGGTGCTGCAGCTGCTATTGCAGGTGCTGTATTTGTAAAGATTCTTAGAGCAGGCTCAATCAATATGGGAACAATTCTGCTTGGTTTGATTCTTGGCTGTATAGTTGCAGTTCTGTTCTGTCTTTTCAATGGTATTCTTATTGCAAAGTTCAATATTCAGCCGATGATTGCTTCGTTAATTTTGTATACAGCTGGTCGTCCAATTGCATACTGGATTAATGGTGGTGCAACTCCAAATGTTGACAGTCCTTTGCTTACTTACATTGGTGGTTTTATTCCGCACATTGCAATTCCAACTCCAATTATTGTAGTTGTGATTTTCATAGTGCTGATAAATCTGCTTTTGAAAAAGACAACACTCAGTCTTTATATTCAGGCTGTCGGAATTAATGAAAGAGCTGCAAAGCTTAATGGTATTAATCCGGTTATCTGGAAGCTTGCTGTATTTGTAATTCTTGGTGTTTGTGTAACAATGGCAGGTTCTATCAACGTTTGCCGTATCGGACTTATCAACCATGAAACAATTCTGCTTGATATAGAAATGGATGCTATCCTTGCAGTTGCTATTGGTGGTAACTCTCTTGCCGGCGGTAAGTTTAAGCTTTCTGGTTCAATTCTTGGTGCTTACATTATTCAGGCTTTGACAATCACACTTTATGCAATGAAGGTTTCTTCTACTGCTGTAAAGGCTTACAAGGCTATCGTAATCATCATAATTGTAATTGCAGGTTCTCCTGTAGTTAAAGCATGGCTTAGTCAGCTTAAAAATAAGATTGTAGCAAAGAAGGAGGCTAAATAATTATGGCAAACTCAGAAAAGAATTCTTTGGCAAAAAAAGCAAACAAACAGCCGCTTTCTAATACAACTCTGCTTCTTACAATTACAATCTGTACATTCTTTGGAATGTATCTGCTTGGAATGGTTATCTGGGGTGGCGGATTCTTAAACCCTCAGCAGTTCCTTAATCTTTTTAATAACAATGCTTATCTTATTGTAATTGCATGTGGTCTTACAATTGTTATGATTACCGGTGGAATTGATATTTCGGTTGGTGGTACGATTGGTCTTATTACAATGACTACTGTTGTTGTAATGGATGATTTTGGCGGCGGTATATTCAGTTCACTTCTTATTTCTCTTGGAATTGGTCTAGCTATGGGATTAATTCAGGGATATTTTATTGCTTACCTTAAAATACAGCCGTTTATTGTAACACTTGCAGGTATGTTCTTTACCCGTGGTATGACTACTATTGTAAGTAAGATTCCTAGAACTGCAGTAAATGAAGCATTTGTTGCATTAAAGGATCATTATTTTTACATTCCGTTCATTGGTATTCATAGACACGGAAACTGGATTCCTTCATATATAGAAATTGGTGCCATTATTTCAATCCTGGTTCTTATTGCTTTATGGGCAACCTTAAAGTGGACACGTGTAGGACGAAACTTCTACGCAGTTGGTGGAAATCAGGAAAGCGCATTAATGCTTGGTATTAATGTTCAGCGCACACAGTTTATTTCTTATGTCCTTTGTGGAATCCTTGCTGGAATAGGTGGTTTTGTTTATCTTACACATACAGGTGCCGGAAACGCTAGTAACGCTTCTGGTGCAGAAATGCAGGCAATTGCATCTTCAATTATCGGAGGTACATTGCTCAGCGGAGGTGTAGGAAGTGTTATAGGAACACTGTTTGGTGTTCTATCTTTGAAGACAATCAACATTATAGTTGTTGCTTCGGGATTACGCGAACCATATTGGCAGAGTATTACCACAGGTCTTATGCTTGCATTCTTTATAGTCCTCCAGAGTGTAATCTTAGACCATCGAAAGAAAAAATTTGGTAATATGGCCGGCTGATAGAATTGCCTTAAGGTAATCTATTTTTCAACACTCACTTTAAACTCACGGGGCGAAAGTCCCGTGTTTTTTTTGAAGATGTAGCTGAAGTAGTGTGGATCAGAAAAACCGCATTCGTAGGCTATGTCGTAACCTTTCATTTCTGTATCCTTCATAAGACGTTTGGCATTTTCAATACGAACATTTGTAAGATATTCAATAAAAGTAGTTTTGCATTCATGAGAAAAAATTGCACTGAAATGATTAGGACTCATTGCAACTGCTTCGGCAACTGTTGTAAGGGTAGTGTTCTGGTCGGCATAGTTTTTTTCAATATATTTTTTTGCCTTAAGAATAACGTCGCCATAACGGCTGTTGCTTTTTGAATCGCGGAAATCAAGCGCAAAGTTTAACACTTTTTCCATTGTGTTCTTAAAGTTCTGTTCATCAAGTACGGCATTATCTACATAACTGCGCTGCACAATTTCGGGGTTAATTTCTTTTATGTCGCCGCCAAGATTTTCTATGAGCTTTGAAACTGCAAAAATCATATCTACAAGAATATAAGAAGCAAATACCTTGAACTGTCCGGGGTTACTGTGAATAAGTGTCATAGATTCATCGACAATCGAAGAAACATCGTTCTTGCTTGCGTATCTAAGTTTATCTACAAGCGGGTCGTTTTCTTTTAATTCAAGCAGAGTATTTTTGTTGTTCAGCTGAATGTCATCACTCGAAATAATTGTATTCTGGTTATCCTGTCTGCTTAGTTCTACAATCTTTTTTGCGTCTTCATAAGATTCCGGAATAAGCGAAAGGTGATCTACTGTTTTACCAATTCCCGTAGTTACAATACAGTCGGAATTATTTGTAGCAATATGTTCAATAGTCTGTGCAATGCGGAATACGTTTTCTTCAAGCTCTGCCTGTGTTGTTCCTTTACAGATACACACAAGCCTGTTTGAATGATGGAAGAAAGAGTAGGTTTGTTCCCAGGTTCCTGAGTAAGAGTTCAATCTTGAACAGGCTTCCTGCTGTTTTTGTGTATTGTTAGAGCTGCTTTCTATTTTGCTTATAAAAATCTTGTAGTAGCGCGAAAGAAGGTCTATTCCAATTTCCTGGCAGCGTGCCATTATGTTTGACATGTCTGCAGAACCATGAACAAGGTTACTTAAGAACTCCTTCTGAACAAGCTTTTCCTGCTTGCTAAGCTCTTCCTTCATTTTTGTAATGTCGGACTGCTGGGTTCGTTCTTTGTCTATTTGGGCCGAAACTTTTTTAAGACTTGCAACAACTTCTTCGGAAGTGAACGGCTTTAAAAGATAATCTTCTATACCAATTGAAATTGCTTTTTTTGCATAGTCAAATTCATCGTGGCCCGAAAGAATTATGATTTTAATCCACGGCTGTGTTTTTTTAATTGTTGCCGAAAGTTCAAGACCATCCATAAACGGCATTTTAATATCTGTAATCAGAATATCAGGCTTAAGCTCATGAATCATGGAAAGAGCAATTTCGCCGTCGGTAGCTTCTCCTGCAAAAGTAAAGCCTGCTTCTTCCCAGTTTATTTTGCTGCGTATTCCTTCGAGTACAATAGGTTCATCATCAACTAAAAACACACTATACATTCTGTTCTCCGCCGTTGCATGGAATTACAAAAGAAATGCAGCTTCCTTTGCCGGGTTCAGATTGAATTTTAAGACCTTCTGTCTGATTTCCGTAATAAAGCTTGAGCTTTCTGTTTACATTATAAAGTCCGTAAACCGAAGAAAGTTTTTCTGTATCAATCGTTGCAGTTTCAAGCTCGTTCTTTACCTGTTCAAGACGCTCCTGTGTAAAACCGGCACCATCATCCTGAACTTTAAATATTATAAAGTCTTTTGTCTCATCTGTAAAATTTGCAGTTACTTTAAGGTTACCGCGTCCACGCTTGTTTTTAATTCCATGGTAAATTGCGTTTTCTACAAGCGGCTGTAGTACAAGCTTGATAATCTTGTAATCAAGAATTGCTTCATCCACTTCAATTTCGTAATTCAAAATATCGGCATAACGGATTTTCTGAATTGTAAGGTAGTTTTTAATATGTTCAAGCTCCTGCGAAATTGTAATCCATTCGTGTCCGCGGCTGAGTGAAATGCGTAAGAATTCAGAGAAAGCTTTTGTGATTTTTACAACTTCATCAGTTTTTTCTTCTTCTGCAAGCCAGATAATTGTATCAAAGGTGTTATACAAAAAGTGCGGAGTGATTTGTGCCTGCAAAGCTTTTACTTCTGCCTTCTGGATATTCTTTTGTTCTTCAATATTTTTCTGGATAAGAACATTAATCTGCTCGGCCATAAGGTTCATGTTGTTTGCAAGAGGAATAAGCTCATCAACATCAGGAACGATTGTACGCGCCTCCAGGTTTCCGTGTGCAATCTGTGTAGAAAGCTCCTTCATGTCGGAAAGCGGCTTACCAATAGATTTATTAACTGTAATGTATCCGTTTATAGAAACCAGGAACGAGAAAAGAATAATTGTAATCTGCAGAATTGTAAGGATAATTGAAGAATGCTTGATTGAATTATTTGTTTCGTTTGCAGTTTCAATTTCTGAAAGAATAAAATCCTGCATGATATCTGAAAAAAGCGCTGTGATTGTTCTGATTTCATCGAGCGAAGTTTCGTTTGCAGTAACTGTACTTCCCTTGAACATTTGAATTTCGAGCATCTTTATGTTGTTATCAAGAGTAGTGCAGGCACGGTAAGCAACTTCGAGCTTCTGTTTGTTCTGAGGGCTTTTTGTATGTGTCTGCATGTCGGCAATACCGTCAAAAATCTGATTAATCATGTCATATGGCGGATCGTTATCAAAATCTTTTTTACCACAGACAATTTCCCACAGCCAGTTTGGAAGATCATTTTTAGCAATCTGGTTAATGCTGTTTGCTTTACTTACGTTTGTAATAATGTCGTCATACCGTTTTGTATGAATCTGAAGAACTACAACAGAATAGATTGTAGGAATAATCATAATTCCAATAAGGAAGATGTATGATAATTGAAGTGTCTTTTTAAGACTTCTGATTTTTGAACCAGTGCCCGGGGTTTGCATATTAAGTAATTAATACCCCCTCGGAGTATATGTAGAAAAGTCGTCGTTTTCTGTAAAGATATTATCGAGCATGTATGTAACTCGTGGAATAGGATCTCCGTTTGCAATGCTTTTTACAAGCTGCATAAGGGTAGGGCCCGAGTTAGGATTACATTCTACTACGCAATTCAATTCTCCGTTTACAAGAGCGTCAATTGATTTTTGTTCAGCGTCAATTGAAATTATGATTGTCCCGCGTGGATTAATATTGTTGTTGTGAAGGGAGTCTAAAAGTCCAAGAGTCATTGAATCGTTATGTGAATAAATTACATCAATAGTTTTTCCGTTGAGCCTTAAACCACCGTTTTCGCGGATAATACGGTCCATCATTTCTTTACCGCGTGAACGAAGGAAATCTCCGTCTTCGGAATGAATGATTTTAAAATTATCATATTGATCAATAATGCTTCTAAAGCCTTCTGCCCTGAGTGTTGCAATTGAAGAATTTTCTGTACCCGAAAACTCTACAATATTAATAGGACCTTTTCTGTTTTTGCATTTATTTACAAGAAAATGTGCTGCTGCAAAGCCTTCTTCAAAGCCGTTTTCGCCCAGAAAGCCTGCATAAAGCGATTCATCACAGTCAATCTGGCGGTCTACAACAATTACCGGAATATTTGCTTCCTTTGCTTCCTGTAAAACATTGTCCCAGCCTGTAGAAACTATAGGAACAAATGCAATAACATCTACCTGATAAACAATAAATGAACGGATTGCCTTAAGCTGATTAGCCTGTTTTTGCTGTGCGTCATCAAAAATAATCTGAATATCGTTTTGTTCTGCTGCTTCAAAAATTGACTGTGTATTGCGGGTTCTCCAGGCACTTTCTGAACCAATCTGTGAAAATCCAAGAATAAGTTTTCCATCCGGCTGCTTAACAGTCTGCTTGTTTTTTCTGGCTGTAAAATAAATTAACGGTATAAGAGAGAGCACCAATACAGAAATGAGTACTATAATCAGTGTTTTTTTAACATTTGCTTTCATATTATATGTATAATTTTATGTGTATAAAGAAGGTTTGTCAAATATAATTGCGACGAACTTTAAAAAGCACTATAATATTAAATATGAAACCGACAGAGAGATTTGATCGGGGGTGGAGTTTAAAAGTAGTATTCTTAATAATTTCTTTTTTTATGTGTTCATGTAAGTATGAGCTTGTTAAAGAACCTACTTTTAATTATAACGACAAAAAAAATGCTGCCGATTACAATGATTTTATTCTCGCTCCTTCAAGCGTTACAGCTAGTCATGGATTAAGTAAATCTGTTTCTATTGAGTGGGAAGCTGTTCCTAATGCAGTTCAATATTATATTTATTCCTGCTCAACTCCTTATGATACTTTTACAAAGGTTTCCGAAACAAAAGGAAGCGAAACTCAAATTATAATAGATGAAGAATCTGGAATTACAAAATATTACTGTGTATGTGCGGTAAACTATTATGGAACAGTTTCTTTAAAAAGTGTTGTTACATGTGGTTCAACCCTTTCTGTGCCTATCATCACCGAAATAACTTCAGCAGAGGAAGGAGATTCCCTTACCGTAAACTGGTGGATGGATAACTGCAGACCAGAAACTTATGAAAGTAATATAAGCTATGAAATTTCTGTTTACCTGAATGCTACTTCGAATATAAAACAAAAGACACTTACTGCAAGCGGAAACTGTCGTTCTTTAACTGTTGATGACCTTATGTCTAAAACAGAATACTATTTTACAGTTGAAGCAATAAATTCAAATAATAAAGATAAGGAAATAAGCAGCAGAACTTCGGCTCTTACAGCTCACAGGGTTATTCCTGCTCCTGCTGCCGATTTTACAGTAACACAAGGTTCTATAAAAGATAAAGTTGAGCTTTCGTGGACGCTGCCGCCAAAGGTATGGTACAGAACTACTTCGGGTTCAAGTGGATTTGAGCTTTATCCTTTGTATTTTGAAATTTACAGAAAAGAAGCAGGCTCTTCCGCTGATTTTGCTCTTCTTAAAAAAGAAACGATTACTGCGTATCCAGAAGATACTGCAACAGAAAGAACTCACACTTATACAGACAGCGATGTAACCCGCGGCAAGCAGTATGAATATTATATTCAGTCATTTACAGACGGACTTGCAGACGGAAAGACTGTTACTGCCGATTCAAGTAAAACAAGTGTAGAAACAGGCTGGGCTTTAAGTGTGCCTAATCTTTCTATAAAATCTGATTACGAAAAAGAAGAGGGCACATTTACTTCAATAAACTTTATTTTGAATCTTGAGTTTGAAGCTTATGATGTTCCTTATACTTATGTACTTAAACGAACAGGTGAAAAACTTCCGGCCGAACAGACTTTTGGAGGCACGGCTTCAAAAGAACAAAGTTTTTCTTCAATAATGGAATTAAAGAATTATACAGATTCTTTCCCTTCTACCGGTAAAACACTTATAGACGAAAAAGGCTATTATTCTTATTGTGTAGAAATACGTAATGAAAATACTGTTCTTGATACTGCCGAAGCTTCAGGAAAATGCCTTGTTACAAATGATGCAAATGCAGTACCGGTAATAGAAAACTTTACGGTAGAAGAAGGCTATAAAGACAAGTTTGTGCTTTCATGGAAATTCAATTCTACATATACCTATATTCTTCACTGGAAAGATTATATTACAGGAAACAATGAAGTTTCAGAATTGAATGTTTCGGGAACTGATGGAAGTACAGTTACTTATAATCATCCGGCTGCTTCGGGCAAGCAATACAGTTACCAGCTTGAAGCAGTTAAAGAAGGTCTTTCGACTTTTGCATATCCGAATAATGATTCTGCAGAAAAAGTTTATTACACACTTGGAACACCTTCACCTGTAATTACAGAATATGATTATGATAAAATCATCGTTCGCTGGGATTCTGTTCAGATGGCTGAGGATACCTATGAAGTTTCTGCAAAATATGAGAACGACAATACAGAGCTTTCAAACAGTACAAATACAACTATTACACAAAACGAAGATAATTCATTTACCTGTATATTCAACAATCCGGATTATAATGATGCTTTAAAATCGGGAAAAAATATAAAACTCCAAGTAAAAGCCCAGAGTTCAGCACAGTCAGGGCAGGAAACAACAAAAACTATAGATGTTTGTACTGTTGGTCCTGCAAATATAAATCTTTCTCTTGCAAAAGAACCTTCGCATACTGAAATTGTCACAACCTGGAATAAAGTAGATGGTGCAAAAGGTTATATAATCCGTCGTATCTGCGGAATAAATAGTTTTGTGCAGGAGCCTGTAAGCTCTGCAGATGTTGATATTTATTATTATGATGGTACTACTTTGTATGCAGGCAGTGAACCTGTTGCCGAAAAGCGTGCAGTTATAACTAAGACAAATACAGGCTTTAAGCTTACAGATAAATATTGCGAGCCTGATAATTCTACAGATTCTTATGAAAGCAATCAGAGTTATATAAGCTGGGGTATTCCATATTCTTATTATGTAGTTCCTGTAAAAGAAACAGGTTCTGCTGATGATTTCAGCTGTGATGAAAGTTCAATCTCTATAAACGGCAAGTCTGCTTATACAAATGTAACAGTACAGCAAGGTGCAACTTATGGTTATGGTCTTAATGTAAAGGCACAAAAATCAGACAGTTCAACTGTGCAGATAATTGAATGGAAACAACCTTATATAACTTCCAATAATACTCCAAACTTCTTCTACCGTGAAGCAGGAAGTTCTGCAAATACCTGGAAAAAAATTAATACTTATACTTTAAATGGAAATGAACAGGTAACATTTACACCGGAAACACAAACAGGAGCCTATGAATATCTTGTAGCATATAAACGCGCAAGTGCAGTTGCAGTTCCGCTTTCGTTGATTAATGATACAAAACTTGGTCTTTCTGCAGAAGAAAAACGAACGGAGTATAATTATTCAAACGGTGTAAATAAAGAAAAGGCAAATAAAGGCTACCTTCTTGCTGTAAATCTTAATGCAACTACAGGTACAGAAAAATCTGAAAATGTTTACTGGGATGAATGGGATTATGAAAACCGTTCTATTGGTCCGGATTCTGCAGAGCTTCGAATTAAAAATTATAATATTTCTGATCAATGGGTAAAAGTTGCCTCTCTTGATAAGAATCTTTATTATTCTTCAAAGTCTGAACCTCTTAATACAACTGTTTCAAAGATAGACGATGTTACCGTAAACTTAAAACCAACAAAAATAATGGATGATGATTCTTCCCTTAAGGTAACTCCAGGCTATATGCAGGTCCTTCGCGATGCAAAGCATTATTATTCACTTGTTTTGACAAAAGGGGAGTTAAACTGTGTAGTTGCAGAGGACGACAGTGTTTATGCATATAGAGATATTGGTAATAAAGAATATGCTAAGATGGTTATGATTGTAATGAATGAAGCATTTAAGAAAATGGGAAAACTTGGTGATGATGAAGAAAAAGCTAATGATGGTTTTGGAGGATATGCAAGTTTTAAACATCAAGGTGCTTTAAGTTACGATTATAATTTTGAGTTTAAGAATTATGCGCCTCTATTAACAATGCCATCAAGTAAATCTGCAAGAATACTAAAACTTAGCTGTTCTTCAGGTGTATGTAAAAGAGATTTACCTGGAACAGCTGGATATCCTAAATCAATTAATGAGATTACCTTTACAGTTTCAAAAACAGATGAAGATATGCCGGATTCATATAATGGCACTATAACTTTCTCTCTGGAAATTAAAGATCCTTTGTTTTCTAGTCTTACTATTACATGTACTATATCTGTAAAGAATACTACTACACTTTCAATGAATACTTGGGACGCTCTTCGTGTCTATGTTCCATTTGCTGTATGGAAAAACGAAGATTATTATGATGAAGTTCCTTCTTACGGCTGGTGGACAGAATGAAAAGATTAGCATTTTCCCTGATAATCCTTTGTGGTCTCCTGAATCTTTCCTGTTATTCATGGTATGAAGATAAAATTAACATGGATACAAAAACCCAGAAATTCAGTCTTTGGGAGCTTATGTACAAAGAACCGGAAATCACTTCTCTTGATGCACCAAAACAGCTTATGGTTTCTAAAGGAATGTACAGCGGTTCTATAAAGCTTCATTGGGATGAAGTACCTTATGCTACCTCTTACAGAATTGAACGCGCAGTAGTAGAAGCAGATATTAACGGAAACGCAGCAAGAATTCCTGATGAAGGTGATTTTGAAGTTCTTAAGAAACAGGTTTATTCAAATAATTACATTGACCTTATTCTTGCAGATCCAAAAGAATCAAACCTTGAGTATCAGAAAAAATATTATTACAGGGTTTCTGCAGAAAACATAAACAGAGGTCTAGAATCCAGCGAATTTACACAAATTTCAAATGAAAGTTCCGGCTGGCTTTTGTCGCCTCCTGCTCAGATAGAAGCGGCAAAGGGTGAAAATGAAGAATATATTGCAGTAAAATGGAGTCCTGTTCAGAATGCTTCAAGGTATTTAATCTACCGTGGCGAAAAAGAAAACGGCTTTGGAATGGAACAGATAGATTCTGTTTTGGGCAATATTACTTCATACAACAATTATCTGAATCAAAGTGAAAAGGGTATTGAATTCTATTATAAAATATGTGCTGTTCTAGAAAGCGGTTCTCAGTCTGCATTTACGGGGCTTGCAATGGGTTATTCTGCAAAATCTGGTGCACCGTCGGCTCCTACAAATATTCAAGTTACAAATGGAATGGCAGAATCATTAGATACTCTTAAAGTTACATGGAGCGCAGTTAATTCTTCGGCAATTACTTATAATCTTTACAGAACAAGTTCTGAAGAATCTATTTATACACTTGTTCGTGCAAATATTCCGGGGGCAACTACAGCCTTTGAAGATGCTTCAATTCCAAAACAGAAGACTCATGTAAAATATTATTATTATCTTCAGACTGTAAAAAAGTCTTCAGACGGCGAAACTTTCAAATCTCCATTCAGTAAAACAGGTCCGGATTCTACAACTCCTGCAGTGGGATGGCTTTTAAGTGCTCCAAAAAATTGCGAAGTTATAGATTCAGATAATAATACAGAAGTTATTGTAAAATGGACTCCTGCTGTAGGTTATGAAGATGTTGATTATTTCTATAATATTTACAGCAGCGACACTCTGGACGGAGATTTTTCAACAAATATAAAAAGCATGCTTGCTGGTTCAGAACTCACTCTTGGTGAAGATGGCTACTACAGCATAAAAGTTCTTAGAGAACCATTTTATAAAATTACAACAGTACGCAATACTTCTGCCGGAACTCTTGAAAGTGATTTGAGCCAGACTATTGCTCCGGCTCCACAAGCACCACAAAATGTTGTTGCTTCAAAAACAAGTGCACTCGACGGACTAGAAAAATACACTCCAAATACAAACGGGGTTTATCCTGTTATGATTACATGGGAAGCACCGGAAGGAGAAACTCCTTATGCTTATTATGTATACCGTTCAACAAAACCTGATTCTTCATTCAGAAAAATTTCAGATAAGCCTGTTCAGAGTTTAAGCTTTATTGATGAAAATGAAACTGCTCGTCCTGGAACTCCATATTATTATAAGGTTGTTTCATTGAATATGCTCATTCAGGGAAAGAACAGCAATCAGCAGACAAACGATACTCTTGGTTATGGTGCTCTTACCCGCGACCAGTGGTTCAGGGAATACAATAAAACTGTAAAGAAATCACAGACAAAGCTCACGCTCATGCATAAGGCAAGTACAGATGCTCTTGGTTCAGAATCAAAAAGCGGTGACCTAAGTGGGTCTGTTTCTTATAATGCAGCAATGCAGGGATTAGGAGCCAGAATTACAATGCATTATGAAAACTATGCAGATTTCTATGTTCTGAATAATCCGGCAATGGGCTTCTACTTTATTTTAACGGGTGATACAAATACAACTGCAAACATGAGTGCTAATGGCAGCATGGATGGTACAAACAGGGCTCTTCTTTCAAGTATGTATCCGGGTTATGCAAAATATAACGGTCTTGAAATAAAGGGTGGTGGAGCAGGCGGCGGCTACTATGTTGTCTGCACTCAAGATAAAAACGGTAATACTGTCTTAAGCGAAGGAAATGTAAACTGGACAGTTGGTGAGGAATAATATGAAAAATAGAGTAAAAATATTTAGTTTTGTTGCAATACTTGTTATGGGGCTGTTTGCTTCCTGTTACACACCAAATCCTCTTTACGGAACATGGACAGATAATGACGGAAATAAAATTCAGTTTATAGATGACGGAACTTTTTCTGCAATGATAAAAGATTCCGACAATAAGCTTGTTTCTTACTCAGGCGACTGGACTACTGTAGATAATGTTCTGATTTTTACAATCAAGGGCGACAGTAATTATACACGCAATACAGAATGGGATCTTCGTGGCGCAATGCTTTATCTTACCTGGACTGCAAACAATAATACAAAAATGCTTGTGCTTTATCACACTGCAAGGTAGCTGGCATGAAAAAACTATTTGTAATTCCTTTATTGTTTATGATTTCTCTTTCTGCATGGGCTGTGGATTTTAAAATTACTTTTGATGAAGGATTCAGCTTCTGCCAGCTTACAAGAATAGAAAAACTTGAAGACCGTTCAAACTTTGTCCGCGAAAACCTTATGCTTGGTGCTTATTTTTCTACACAGACTGTAGGATTTCCTGTCTGTGATTTACAGCTTGATATTAGTGCATACTATCCATTTTACCAGGCCTTTAACGGAATGAAGCAGCAGCCAAAAAATATTATAAGTTATGCTTTTGACGGCTATTTAGCTATTCACGGAACTTATGACAGATTTAAGTATGTGCTTATTACCGGAAGTATAGGTATGCATTATATGTACCAGCTTACAGATGAATATCATATGAATTACCTTGGGCTTGGTGCAACGCTTGGAATTGAATTCCCAATTTCGCGCGGATGGACAATCGTAAACAGAAACTTCTTTTCATACGACAACGCAAATCTGGGCAAAAATAAACTGGTACAACCTTTTTACGGGTCATACCAGTATCATATAAACTTAGGTGTTAGATTTTCAAAAAGAGTTCATAACTCATACAGTTATGTAGACAAAACTCTTGAAGTGGAAACTACAGACGCTCTTTAATAGCCGCAATATATTCCCAAGAGTTCAACACTTTCTTAGCAGCAGGCTCTGCAATGCGTGCAATGTCGCCTGTCATGTAGCCTTCTTCAATTGTCTGCAAGGTTGCTTTTTCAAGACGCTTTGCAAAATCAACTAATTCAGGAGTTCCATCAAGCTCGCCGCGTTTTGCAAGGGCACCTGTCCAGGCAAAAATTGTTGCTACAGGGTTTGTAGAAGTTTTTTCACCTTTGAGGTAGCGGTAGTAGTGCTTCTGAACTGTACCGTGGCTTGCTTCGTATTCAAAGTTTCCGTCCGGGCTAACAAGAACAGAAGTCATCATTGCAAGGCTTCCACATGCGCTGGCAATCATATCGCTCATAACGTCGCCGTCGTAGTTCTTTGTGGCCCACATAAAGCCGCCTTCTGACCTCATAACGCGTGCAACAGCATCGTCAATCAAAGTGTAGAAGTATTCAATTCCGGCAGCTTCAAACTTTGACTTATATTCTTCATCATAAACACGCTGGAAAATAGCCTTGAAGTTTCCGTCGTAGATTTTAGAAATTGTATCTTTTGCTCCAAACCAAACGCTTACCTTTTTATCAAGGGCGTAAGTAAAGCAGCAGCGGGCAAAGCATTCGATTGAGTTATCAAGATTGTGGATTCCCTGAATGATTCCAGGTCCTTTCATGTCCATAATAGTTTTGCGGATTTCTTTTCCGTCTACGCCAGTGAAAACAAGCTCTGCTTTTCCGGCAGTAGGACATTTAATTTCGCAGTTTTTATAAACATCACCGTAAGCATGGCGGCCAAGAACAATAGGCTTTTTCCAGCAGCTTACAGTTCCGTGAATGTTGTTTACAAAAATAGGCTCACGGAAAACAGTACCGTCAAGCTCTGCACGGATAATTCCGTTTGGAGAAGGGGTGAGCTGCTTGAGCTTATATTCTTCTACACGTGCCTGGTTAGAAGTGATTGTTGCACACTTTACACCAACATGAAGACGTTTAATTGCAGCTGCCGCCTCGTATGTAATCTTGTCATCAGAGTCGTCGCGGCTCTTCAGTCCAAGGTCGTAATATTCAGTCTTTAAATCAATATAAGGCAAAAGGAGTTCATCCTTAATTACCTTCCACAAAACTCTTGTCATTTCGTCGCCGTCAAGTTCAGCGATCGCATTTTTCATTTGAATCTTTGCCATAATGTGACATTATATAGAAAAGTAGGATTTTATACAAATAAATTTATGTGGAAAAAATAATTGCTGCTCCCGTGGAAACTGTCTGTCGGCTGCGGGCTGAGCTTGTTATTGTAAAAATCCTGTGGTTTACTTCGTAAATCCTCGGATTTTTTCTATGCCGCAGGCACAACTCAGAAGCATCCGCCAGCCAGTTTCCACTACGCAGCAATTATTTTTTCAATTGCTTTATATAACACTATTTCATTATAATGTCATATTATGACAAAACTTCTAATTTCAACTATCTTGGTTAATGTTTTAGGACTGGTGCTGGTTATACCGGTGGAGTTTTTTTGGTGGGCGGTGCCTTCCTGGTTTGCAACACTTGTGGCGCTGGCTGCTTTAGTTCTTGATGTTTTATATATTGTAAAGGCTGGGCGGGGGAAGAGTCGGGTCTCAAAAGTTCTTCTTACCTGTTTAACTGTTTATACTGTGTTTACAATGCTGTTTTTTGCTTTTTGTTTTCCGTATTGGAACAGTAATGTGTACAAAAGAAATGTAAAAAATGTTGCGCTTTCATATGATACTAAGCTTACCCAGAAGCAGGCGCTGCAGGATCTGGACTATGCCTTTAAGCAGCTGAACAGAATTCATCCGGCAATGCTTGATAAAAATGGTGATGATTACAAAAAGGTGAGGGCTGCTTACGAGACAGAGCGCAGTAAAATTGTTCAGAAAACTTCAACAACTGTTGTGGAATTGAATCAGCACATAGAACGCTTCCTTTCTCCGCTTGGTGATGCTCACTCTTATGCAAGAGCATATTATGGTGAGCCTCGTTATATGAAGTATGTGGATCAGATAAACGACGAAGACTATTCATTTGTTGAATTTGAAGGTATCCCTTACGAAGAGCTTTTGCAGCAGAAAAAAGATTTGTTCAGTTACGAAAGCGAGCTCTGGGCTTTACCAGATTTACGCGATTACACAATCTACTATCAGTATCTTGTTTTCCTTGGTTACGATTTAGAAAAGCCTGTTACCTATACTCTTGAAAAAACTGAAGAAGACGGCAGCAAAACTACAAAACATCTTACAGTAACAAAGGATGATTTTTTACCTCTGTCTGAATATCTTGAATATAATAAAAAATACCGCGAGCAGAAAAAGCAGGAATCAGCAACATCATCTTCGTTCTGTTCCTATGAAATTGATAAGGATCATGATGTTGCAGTATTAACTTTAACTTCGTGCGAAAACAATGCAGAATACAAAAACTGCCTGCGCCAGATGTTTACAGAAGTCAAGGAGAATAATATAGGCAATGTTGCTGTAGATGTCCGCAAAAACGGCGGCGGTTCATCGCTTGTAATCAATAACTTTATTAAATATCTTGATACAGATGATTTTTATGAGCCAACTTATTCTTCACGCCTTGGACCATTCCTTGTAAAGTCAGGCACTGGGCGTAAAATAAATCACCGCATAAATGATTTACTTTTTACAGGTAATGTTTACATCCTTAGTTCCGTAAAAAGCTTCAGCTCTGCAATGATGTTCCCTCAGATGATTAAAGATAACGGCCTTGGAAAAGTAATCGGTCAGGCTCCTGCAAACAATCCTAATGGTTACGGAGACGTCGTTCATTTTAATATGCCAAACTCAAGAATCTTCATGCAGGTTTCCTACAAAAAATTCCACCGTGTAAATCAAAACACAACAGAAAAATACGTAGAGCCTGATTATCTGTGTTCAACTTCAGAAACCCTGGATGTACTTTATTCTCTGACAAAATGAGAAAGTGATTTTATGGAAGCTGCAGTAAAAATCCAGTATCAATTTTTTGATTATTGTTCAATTTTCGACATCTCATTTTTTATAACAGTCCATTGTTCAGAAATATCATTAATCATAATAAAACCCGCATAATCATTATATTTCAAATTAAACCAAACATTACCAACTTTATCATATGAAATATCTAACAGTTCGAGTTTTTCATTATTATATATTTTTCTAACTATCTCAGATTGTTTATCTGGATTTTTATACATTAGCGACGTCTTATTTGTAAAAAAGTATTTATTATCTAAATTGTTATTGATTGAAATATTTTGTTTATCGTGTAAAATTATTTCAGGAGACTCTATTAATATTTTTTCTTTTTTTGATAAAATATCTTTTTTATTGATTTTTACAAAATACTTATAAAGTTTTCTGCAATCATTTTTTATTGTCACTTCTGAACCTATCCATAACAAATAGAACTCAACAAAAACAAAATCTTTATCTTCATAAAAAGTTGTAAGACGAGGTATTATTCCACTTCCTTCCCAAATAATTGAAACATCATTTTTATTTCGATAAACAAAATATGCTATTTCATACTTATCTTCATCAACAAAAGAAACTCCATATGGTAATTCAATTTCATCAAAAACTGAAGGAAATATTTCCGACGAATAACAATCACTTAGAAAAAAAAATAACAGTAATAATAGTAATATTTTTCTCATCATTTATATTACCCAGCTCAAGACCTGCCTCCTGTGCTGTCTTATAGCCTCCGCTTAAATTTTTTATTCTTCAATTATTTTTTCTACTTGTTCAACCGTCATGCCTAGCGATTTTGCAATCAGTTCCACAGAAGCTCCATTTGAATAAAAACTTTTGGCAAGTTCCAGGGCTTTTTGTTGTGCGCCTTCTTGCATACCTATAGCAATTCCTTCTTCTCGGGCTTCTTCCTGTTTTACGGCGATATCCATTTTGTAATCATATTTTGCACACAACATATTAATTACCTCCCGGGATTTTCTATCCAGATAATCTTTTAGGATTCCTTGTTCCATCGCAATTTCAATTGCCTTTTTGAAAGACTTTTTTTGAAAAAGTTTGTTGTAATTATGCTCAACAATTTCTATGAACTGACAATACTGTTTAAGTATACTGCACTTTTTTACAACGGGCAACAATTTTGAAGAGGAGCAGTTTTTTACAGTAACGACAAGTTCCAGTTTGCTGCTGTCTTTTGTATAAAATGCATCGGAAAGACTTAGTTCCTGTTCTTCAGGCAGTTCTTTCTTTCCCACATACACAACATAAAAATCAGGATTAGGAAGCTTGTAGACTTTTTTTGCATAGCGCGCCTTTACAGGAACTATTCCTTCATAAATGCGTGTCACATACTCAAGACATCGTAACGGCATGTTTTCATTTACCGTAGACTGATGCTCAACCAATACAATAAGCTTGCCGTTTATTTCCCAACTTACATCATTATTGAACGTTTTATAAAGAGTTTGCTCAATAATCTTTCGTTCAAGCTCGACTTCATTAAGCTTAAAATCGTTTCCCGAAAGCGCGTTGTACAGTTCTATGAAGTTCTTCTTTGCATCCCTGTCGCTTCCAAATAAATCTGTGAATACAGAATCCTTATACTTTCTGTTCCAAAATGCCATACATGGCCTCCTTTAATTTTTCCGGGACATCACAGAGCAAACCGCTCATATAATTGTGTCCCTAAAAAAATAATGGAAACCATCTGCAGAATGTGGCAGGCGCAAAACTATGCATATATAATATTGCCAAAATTTAACAAAAGAGGAAGAAATTTCATGAAATTTTTCGAAAATTATTAAATTTTTATTACATTTTATGATATAGCAATCTGTAATATTTTTTTGGATGGCAAACATGAGGGAAGCAGATACCGCAATTGTCAATAAAAATGATGTCAGTTTCTTCATAGTTACTATATAAACAACAGGAATCGGGGCTTGAATACAATTTTTTTCTATATTCCCAATACCTTAAAAATATGATATTCTTTATAGAAACGAGGAACAATTCATGAAACTTTTCAATTCTGGTGTAATTTACGAAAACGGAGCTCTTCGCGAGGCAGCTGCTTCTGCTGACGGAGCTAAAAAAACACTTGCTTATTCAATTTTACAGAAACACAACACAAGCGGTGACGACAAAAAGCTTAAAATCAAATTCGATAAAATCACTTCACACGATATTACATATGTAGGAATTATTCAGACAGCCAGAGCTTCTGGCCTTGAAAAATTTCCTCTTCCTTATGTTCTTACAAACTGTCATAACTCTCTTTGTGCAGTAGGTGGAACAATCAACGAAGATGACCACATGTTCGGTCTTACCTGTGCACAGAAATACGGCGGAATCTATGTTCCTCCACATCAGGCAGTAATCCATCAGTTTGCCCGCGAAATGCTTGCAAAGTGCGGCGACATGATTTTAGGTTCAGACAGCCACACACGCTATGGTGCACTTGGAACAATGGCAATTGGTGAAGGCGGCGGAGAACTTGCAAAGCAGCTTTTGAATAAAACATATGATGTTGCATACCCGGGCGTTGTTGCAATTTATCTTACAGGAAGCCCTGTTCCTGGAGTTGGACCACAGGACGTTGCTCTTGCAATCATCAAAGCTGTTTTTGATAACGGCTATGTAAAGAACAAGGTAATGGAATTTGTTGGACCAGGTGTTGCTAATCTTTCTGCCGATTTCCGAATTGGTGTAGATGTAATGACAACAGAAACAACATGTCTTTCTTCAATCTGGACAACAGACGAAAAAATCCGCGAGTTCTATGCAATCCACGGACGAGAAGGGGATTATAAAGAACTTAATCCAGGCGAAGGTGCTTACTATGACGGCGCAATTGAAATTGATCTTGGTGAAATCCGCCCAATGATTGCAATGCCGTTCCACCCAAGCTGTGCTTATACAATTGACGAAGTAAACAAAAATCTTATGGATGTTCTTGAAGCTGCAGAACAGCGTGCAAAGGTAAGCTTTGGCGACAAGGTAAACTTCAGCCTTAAAGAAAAAGTTATAAACGGAAAGCTTTACGTAGACCAGGGTGTTATTGCCGGTTGTGCAGGCGGTGGATTTGAAAACATCTGTGCAGCTGCAGATATCCTTAAAGGAAAGGATACTGGAAACGGCAAGTTCCTCTTGAACGTATATCCTGCTTCTATGCCTGTTTACATGGAACTTATGAAAAACGGTGCCTTTGCTTCTCTTATTGACGCTGGTGCAATTGTTAAGACTGCTTTCTGCGGACCATGTTTTGGTGCCGGCGATACTCCTGCAAACGGCGCATTCTCTATCCGCCATTCAACAAGAAACTTCCCGAACCGCGAAGGTTCAAAAATCCAGAACGGACAGCTTTCTTCAGTTGCACTTATGGACGCACGTTCAATTGCAGCAACAGCCGCAAACAAAGGCTTCCTTACAGCTGCAACAGAATTCGATACAGAGTTCAGCGGTAAAAAATATTTCTTTGACAAGACAATTTACGAAAAACGCGTATACGACTCAAAGGGCGTTGCTCATCCGGAAGTTCAGATTCAGTTTGGACCAAATATCAAAGACTGGCCTGAGCAGAAGGCACTTGCAGACGACCTCCTTATTAAGGTTGTATCAGAAATCCACGACCCTGTAACAACAACAGACGAGCTCATTCCTTCGGGAGAAACTTCTTCTTTCCGTTCAAATCCGCTTGGACTTGCAGAGTTCACACTCAGCCGAAAGGATCCTGCATACGTTGGACGTGCAAAGGCTGTTCGTGACCTTACAGACGACATAAAAGCAGAAATCAAAACTGCTGTAGAAAACCTCGGTAAAAAAGATTCAGAACTTGGAAAACGCGCAGCAGCTGCCGGAACAGGTTCAACAATCTTTGCAGTAAAACCAGGGGATGGTTCAGCACGCGAACAGGCAGCAAGCTGTCAGAGAGTTCTTGGAGCCAGCGCAAACATTGCAAACGAATATGCAACAAAGCGCTATCGTTCAAACCTCATTAACTGGGGTATGCTTCCATTTATTTACAAGGATGGCGACAAAAATCTTCCTTTTGCAAACGGAGACTATGTATTCATTCCTGGCGTAAAGAAGATGATAGAAGAAAAACTTCCTTCAATCAAAGCATATGCTGTAAAAGCAGACGGCACAGTAAACGAGTTTGAACTAAGCGTAGGCGACTTGACCGACGACGAACGCAAAATCATCCTCGCCGGATGTCTGATAAACTTTTATCGTAGTTAATATGTCATTGTCGGGCTTGACCCGACAATCTCTTTTTCCTATTGCAAATTCGCCATTATAGAATATAATAGAAATAATATGAAATTTAAGCTTTTTTTTGTTTCTATCATTAGTATCTTGCTTGCTTTTGTAACCTCTTGTAATGATGGTGATGACCCTAGACTCTATTTAACCGATTTTTACTGGGCACCAACTACAGAAGAAAGCGATATTTCTGAAGCCGAAAATCTTGTTTTCCAGAAAATCCCAAAGCTTGAGTATAAAAATATCCGTAAGCTTGTAGGAGCTTCTGGAGAATATGTCTGGATTAAAACAACCTTTACACTCCCTGATGAACTCAAAGGCGATGACCTTTCCATGCTTGTTCCATATATACATTTTGCAGAAGAGCTTTATCTTAATGGTAAATATATAGATGACTATGGAATAATGGAAGGCGGTGCAGATTCTTCAGAAATTCAGGAAGCCGGCTTTATGGCTCATCTTTTTGATTTCCCTGAAGACTTTATAAATCAGGAAGGCGAAAATACAGTTCTTATAAAGCTCTTTTCTTTAGGAAGCGGTTCAATCTGCGGAAAAATATTTGTAGGATTCCGTCAGGATGCCTGGAGTACTTCAGATAAGCTTACCTTCTGGCATTCACGTATTTATATCTTCCTTGAAGGAATCATGCTTTGTGTAAGCATCTTCTTCCTTATGATATTTTTTGCTTACCGAAAAGAACGCATTTACATTTATTTTTCTTTGCTTAATCTTTTGTCCTTTATATTCTTCTCAACCTTATTTGCCGGTGATCTTCCGTGGGTTGGTTTCCATGGTGGCATAAGTTATTTCTGGTTTTACAAGCTTGCAAAATGTGCTACTTTCTTTGGACTGGAATATCTTTTCTCTCTGTTTATTTTCGATTATCTGGAAATGAAGCATACACTTGCAGAAAGAATTGTACGAGGAATGTATCTTTTTGCTGCTGTAATTCTTTGTGTAACTGCACCAACTTATTATGATTTATTAAACATTTCGCATTTTATTATCTGGCTTTCGGTACTTGATATTCAAATAGCAATTGGCATGATTCTTATAAATCTTAGAAAATCTGTAAAGCGCGAAAAGGCTCGGCTTTTGCTTATTACACTTGCTCCATTCCTTATTACAGTAAATGCAGATTTTATAATAAAGACTTTTGCAAATAATATTGAGCTTCCGTATTATTCAATGTACGGCTGGATTGGAACAGTAATGATTTTCTTCCTTTCCTTCACATCTGATTATCAGAAAATCAGTAAACGTCTTGAATATCTTAATACAGAACTTAAGAATGAAGTTGGAGAGCAGACACGCCAGCTTAAAGAAGCAAATGAAAGTCTTGAACATGAAATGGAAATTGCTTCAGAAGACATGCACATGGCTGCAATCGTTCAGCAGAAGTTCTTCTATGTTCCGGATATTGAATTTGAAAACTGGGATTATGCAGTATGTTACGAGCCTCTTTCTCAGGTTTCGGGCGACCTTTTCAATTTCTTCTATGATGATAATAAGCTTAACGGTGTTTCACTTTTCGACGCTTCGGGCCACGGAGTTGCAGCAAGCCTTATTACAATGCTTTCAGAAAATATAATCCGCCAGGTTTATATAGACCAGTATCAGACTACTGAATCACTCGGACAGATTCTTACAAATATAAATACTTCTCTTATAGATGCAAAAGGCGAGGTAGATAACTTCTTAACAGGTATCCTCCTTAAAATAACAGACAATGATGACGGAACTTCAAAAATTAATATTGCAAATGCAGGCCATCCGCGTCCGTTCATTTATAAGAGCCAGGAAGATATGGTAATGGAGCTGCAGCCTCCAAATGATGATTATGTATTCGGCCCAATTGGTATAAATGGAATAGAGCACAATTATCTTGATTACGAGCTTCAGATGCAGTCGGGCGATGTACTTATTTTGTACACAGACGGTCTTACAGAAACAATGAACATTCACCGTGAAGATTTTGGTAAGTCGAGCGTACAGGCTTTGCTGCAAAGAAACAATAAAAAGAGCGCAAAAGATATTATGAACATAATAATGCGTAAGTTAAACGAACACGCTTCAGGTGCAACTCGTTCCGACGATATTACAGCTATTATTATAAAGAGAAAGTAATAAAGATTTATTCCTGCTGTAAAGTTTCTGTAAGCTTTTCTACAGAATCAGAGTTTTCTTTTGCAATTTTCTGAACAGAAAGAAGTGCCTCTTCAACAGTATTAATCTGTGTTTCCATATTCTGAACACGATCCTTTATTTCAGAAACGAAATCAGAAATAGAATGGAACGCTTCATCTTCGTGGTTAATCTTTTCTACAGATTGAGAAACAAGCATGTTAGAAGTTTCAGAATTCTGAACAATATTATTTACAGATACAAGAACATCATCAACCCAGGTACTGATTTTTCCAATCTGAAGAAGAATCTCTTCAATACCGGTAATTGTACTCTTAAGGCTTTCGTTACTTGTGTTTGTATAATTAATACAGTCCTGTGCAGTAATTGTTGCAGTACTTACAAGCTCTATAACCTGATTCAATTCTTCTTCAATGTTATGTGCGTTTTTATTTGTTTCATCAGAAAGCTTACGGATTTCCTGTGCAATTACAGAAAAGCCTTTACCAAGAGTTCCGGCATGTGCAGCTTCAATAGAGGCATTCATAGCTAAAAGACCAGTTCTTCCTGCAATTGCATTTACTGTATTTACAAAATTAGAAATTGTAGCAGTAGATTGTTGTACCTTTTCAACTTCATTTACAAGCTCACTGATTTTTGTCTGCTGGCCAAGAATACTTTCTTCCATGAGCTTCATAGATTCTTTACGTTCGTCTGCAATACGGCTTATGTTCTGAATATTCTGCGAAATATCTGTCATGGCGGTTGAAGTCTGAGCAAGGGAATCGCTTTGTTCTTCAATATTTGTTTTCATGTTCTGAACATGTTCTTTAATCTGGTTGGAAGAATTACTTATTGTAATTGTCTGTTCAGAAAGAATGTTCGACTGTGAATTCAAATAATCATAAAGATTTTTGATTACAGCAAAAGAGTTCGAAAGATTTTCAATCTGTTGATTCAAAACTGTTCCAATTTCAAGGTTTTCTGAACTCTGGTTAAGTACGCTCTTAAGGGTAGCAAGAGAAGAGTCTGTAAGATTTTTTTCGGAAACAGCTTTGTCATTAATCAAATCTTTCTGCTTATTTAAAAGAAGAATTGCGCTGTTTGAGCCCAAAAATGCAATAGTGCCGATTACAATTGCAGAAATAGTTTCCTTTATATCAATTGCCATAAAGTCATCAAAAAGAAGGACAATTGCGGCAATCCAGATTACTCCCGAAAGTCCAAAAAAGTAATACAACTGTTTTTTATCTAATGAAAAAATCTGATTGAAAATTGCCATTACAACAATAAAACACATTGAACGGTAAATTTCAAAAATATCTTTATCATCATGAAGCAGAAAAACAATTGCAATAATTGCTATAAGAATACCTGTCGAATCAAGCATAAGACCTGGTTTAATTTTGTCACGCTTAATAAGAATAAGGGATGTTAGAAAGCACAAAAATGCAAGGGCAGATCCGCAGGCTGTAAGGTATGTTCCACGAAGCATTTCTGCTGCAAAGGTTGTTCCAAAACCACATAAGAATATGAGGTTTCCATAAATTGTAGTTGGTAATTGGGCTATGTCTTTAAATGACTTTTTTTCCATTATTTCTTCCGAAGGAAGAAAAAGCTGCACAAATCTGTTCATAGTAAAATTATAACACATTTTTTTTAATAGGTTAAACAAAATTTCATAAAACTGTGGTATAATTAATGAATCAGGAGGATCATATGGTAGATTACACAGAAGGTTCAGGAAAGCAGTATCACACAGGTGTAGGTCCTGATGATATTGGTAAATATATTATTATGCCGGGAGACCCAAAACGATGTGCAAAAATCGCCGAACATTTTGAAAACGCAAAGCTTGTTGCCGATGTTCGTGAATATACAACTTATACAGGGTATCTTGAAGGTGAAAAAGTAAGTGTAACTTCTACCGGAATAGGTGGTCCTTCTGCAAGCATTGCTATAGACGAGCTTACTAAATGCGGTGCCCATACATTTATTCGTGTTGGAACCTGCGGTGGTATGCAGGAAGAAGTAATGGGCGGAGACATTGTTATTGCAACAGGAGCCGTACGCATGGAAGGTACAAGCCGCGAATTTGCTCCAATTGAATATCCGGCCGTTCCTAATCTTGATTGTGTAAATGCACTGGTAGGGGCAGCAAAAACATTGGGCGCTCCTCATCATGTTGGAGTAGTGCAGTGTAAGGATTCTTTCTTTGGCCAGCATGAGCCTGAAGTTATGCCTGTAAGCTACGAACTTGAAAATAAGTGGCAGGCATGGCTCCGTATGGGTTGTCTTGCTAGCGAAATGGAAAGTGCTGCTTTGTTTATAGCAGGCCAGTTCTTAAAGGTTAGGGTAGGAAGCTGCTTCCTTGTTGTTGCAAACCAGGAACGCGCAAAAAAAGGCCTGCCGAATAAGCAGGCCCATGATACTGAGTTAGCAATAAGTGTTGCAGTAGAAGCATTGCGAACACTTATTAAAAACGATCACGCGTGAGCTGTGTAGCTTGTAACTCCAAGAACTGTCTCACCGTCAATCTGTGCAGCGCGTGGGCTGTCAAACTCAACTTTAATATCTTTTCCTGTAAAGACCATACAGTTTTTAGAGAATTTAATATGTTCTCCTGTAAAAATCTTTGAGAAAATAATCAACGGACGGATTCTTCCTTTTCCGCGGAATACAAGTACAGAAAGTGTTCTTGCAGGATTAGCTCTGTCCTGATCAGGGCAGGCCATCATACCGCCGCCATAAAAACGTCCTTTCATTGTTGCACAAAGATAAACGTTCTTAAAGTTGTATTCTTTTCCGTCTACTGTAAGCTTTGCATTTGTTTTCTTGTACTGATAAAGTGCACCCTTAATTGCAATAGGAGTGTAGTTAATAGGCTTTTCGCTGTTCTTTGCACGGATTTTATCTCCTACTTCGCAGCACCAGCCGTCAATTCCGTAGCCAACACCATTTATGAATTTACGTGTCTTGCCATTAATTGTAACAAGCGGAAGATTGTTAATGTAATTGTTAAGATTGATAAGTACTGTATCTGCTTTTCCATGAATATCACGGTTAAAGTCATTGCCACTTCCAAGAGGGAAATAGAAAACAGGCTTTCTAAGGTCAGATTCATCTACTTCATTAATAAAGCGGTTGATTGTTCCGTCTCCACCACAAAGAACAACGCGTTCGTCATCCCTTACATCGTGCATGAACGATTTGTAGTTAAAAACATTAGACATTTCAACATAATTTAATTCGTTATTAGCAAGAATTTCATCCAGCTGATAAACATTTCTCTTAGCCGATCTGTTTCCAGACTGAGGATTAAAAAGAATCAGATATTTGGCGTTCATTTTAAACTCCTGTTAGAGGCCACTGGCGGCCTTTTTTTTATATATAATATTGTATTCCTAATATTGAAAAAAAACAAGTAAATCGATTTATATATATTGCATATTTTTGCAAAAAACTGTATATTTTATGTATATTTATGCAAAAATAGTGTCGCAGGAGGCATATTATGGCAAAAGATAAGGTAGTTCTTGCTTATTCGGGTGGACTTGATACAACAGTTATCATCCCTTGGCTCAAAGAAAATTATGATTATGATGTAATCGCCGTTTGTATTGATGTTGGACAGGGCGATGACTGGGCAAGCATTAAAGCTCGTGCTCTTAAAACAGGTGCTTCGGCATGTTATGTTGTAGATGCACGTCAGGAATATATTGAAGAATACATCTGGCCGGCTCTTAAGGCAAATGCAGTTTACGAAGATGAATATCTTCTTGGAACTTCTACAGCTCGTCCTTTGATTGGAAAAATTCTTGTAGAATATGCACGCCAGGAAGGTGCTGTTGCAATTTGTCACGGTGCTACAGGTAAGGGTAATGATCAGGTTCGTTTTGAACTTGCAATCAAAGCTTTTGCTCCAGATATCAAAGTAATTGCTGCATGGCGCGATGACAAATGGAATATGGACAGCCGTGAAGCAGAAATCAAGTATCTTGAAGACCGCGGACTTGAAGTTCCTATGAAAAAGGATCAGTCATACAGCCGTGATGAAAATATCTGGCATCTTAGTCACGAAGGTCTTGAACTTGAAAAGACAGAAAATGAACCAAACTACAAGCACATGCTCAAAAATACATGTGTACCTGAAGAAGCTCCTGCCGAAGGTGAATATGTAGAAATTCAGTTCGAAAAGGGTATTCCAGTTGCCTTGAACGGTAAAAAGATGAATGCACTTGATTTGCTCAATGAATTGAACGTAATTGGTGGAAGAAACGGTGTTGGTCTTGTAGATATCTGTGAAAACCGCTGTGTTGGTATGAAGAGCCGTGGCGTTTATGAAACACCGGGTGGAGCAATCCTTTATTTTGCACACAGAATGATGGAGCATCTTTGTCTTGACCGCGATACATACCACTACAAGCAGCAGATTGCTATCAAGATTGGTGAACTTATCTATGACGGAAAATGGTTCACAACTTTGTTCGACAGCCTTATGGCTTTTGTAGATAAAACAGAAGAAACAGTTACAGGCTGGGCAAAAGTTAAGCTTATTAAGGGTGCAATCCGCGGTGCTGGTTCTGGTTCTAAGTACAGCTTGTACAACGAATCTATTGCTTCATTCACAACTGGTGAACTTTACAACCACAAAGATGCAGAAGGCTTTATTACTTTGTTCGGACTTCCTCTTAAAGTTCGCGCAATGATGGAGCAGAAGGTAGGCGAAGGTCAGGCAATTATCGAAAGTAAGAATCTCAAGCGTAGACCAACAGAGTAGATGCTGAAACAAGTTCAGCATGACCTATAGTGTCACCCCGAACTTGTTTCGGGGTCCACATTTTTTTTGTAACCAAATTTAATTTTTTGTGTTATAATATACGTATCTAAAAAACGTCCATGAGAGTTACACGAAAGGAGAGCTTCATGGGCGTTTTTTTATAAGGAGGCTGACTATGAAAAAAATACTTATTGCCCTTATGCTTTTGGGTGCTATTTGTGCAAATACTTTTGCACAGGAATATGATGTTGTAGATGCAGGAGAAGAAATAAACTTCAAACATAATGAGGTTTATCTTGCCGCAGGTATGCCGTCTTTTGTGAGCCTGTATGCAGGTATGTTTGTAGCAATTTTTAAAGGTATTGGAGAAGCTGCCGGAGGACAGAGCTCATCAGGCTCTTCTTCAAAGAATTCTGCAGCTTTTAGCATTACCGGTGGATACAATTATTACTTCAACAAATATGTTGGACTTGGTGGTTTTGTCAATTTAGATAAATTTGATGATTTTACAATCACTTCAATTCAGGCAAAAGCTACAGTTCAATATGGCTGGGAGCATTTTAAGTTCTATCAGGCTGTAAGTGGTGGTATTGCAATGATGTCTGGTGCAGAAAAACCAAACTTTATCTTTGATGTAACTTATCTTGGTCTTAAGCTTGATTTTGAACAATGGAATGTCTTTGTAGATGCTTCAATACCTTCAACAGGTATTATAAAGGCCGGCGCTTCCTTTAAGTTCTAGATGTCCGGGGCAAGCCCGAACATGACACATTGTTGTCGAACATGACATTGCCGTGGTCCCTGGGCCACGGCTTTTTTTTTACTTATTGAAAAATCCTCTATAAAATGGTATTTTATACTCAAAGATTTTAAATTTCAGGAGAAATCACATGACATACACTGCAGAAGTGGAGCATATGTGTCCTTTGGCTAAAGGCGCATATCATGGTCCTGCACCAATCCCTGAAGAAGGCGAATGGGTACAGGTAAAAAAGATTGAAGACATTTCCGGCTTTACACACGGTATCGGCTGGTGTGCACCTCAGCAGGGTGCCTGCAAGCTTTCTTTGAACGTAAAAGACGGAATCATCGAAGAAGCTTTGGTTGAGACAATCGGATGTTCCGGTATGACACACTCAGCTGCTATGGCTTCAGAAATCCTTATTGGTAAAACAGTTCTTGAAGCTTTGAACACAGACTTGGTTTGTGATGCTATCAACACAGCTATGCGCGAACTCTTCCTCCAGATTGTATACGGACGTTCACAGTCTGCTTACTCTAAGGACGGACTTAAAGTTGGTGCTTCTTTGGAAGACCTTGGAAAGAACCTCCGCTCTCAGGTTGGAACTATGTTTGCTACTCGCAAAACTGGTCCTCGCTACCTCGAAATGACAGAAGGTTATGTAGAAACTTGTGCTATCGACAAGGATAACCAGATTATCGGTTACAACTGTATCAACGTTGGAAAATTGATGGACAACCTCAAGGCTGGAATCGATCCAAAAGAAGCAGTTGAAAAGGCACGCACTCACTATGGTCGTGTAACAGCAGATCAGGGTATGGTAAAACTTATCGACCCACGTAAGGAATAGGGAGGAATAGACTTATGGCATTATTTGAAGATTACGCAGGCCGCATTCCTCAGGTGAATAAGGCTCTTAAAGAATATGGTTTTGCAGAAGGCGAAGAAGGTTTGAACCAGGCTCGCAAGCTCTGCCAGGATCGTGGTTTTGATCCATATACAATCTGTCAGGAAACACAGCAGATTTGTTTTGAAGATGCAAAATGGGCTTATGTATTAGGTTCAGCAATTGCAATTAAAGAAGCAGAAAAGACCGGAGACAAAACAGGTTCTACAGCTGCTGCCAACATCGGTAAGGGACTTCAGGCATTCTGTCTTCCAGGTTCTGTAGCTGATGACCGCAAGGTTGGACTTGGACACGGAAACCTTGGTGCACGTCTTCTTTCTGAAGAAACACAGTGCTTTGCATTCCTCGCAGGACACGAATCTTTCGCTGCTGCTGAAGGTGCTATTAAGATTGCTGCTAACGCTAACAAGGTTCGCAAGAACAAGCTCCGCGTTATCTTGAACGGTCTTGGAAAAGACGCTGCTCAGATTATTTCACGTATCAACGGCTTCACATACGTTCAGACTGAATTCGACTATTTCAACGGCGAAGGTACAGACAAGGCTCTTAAGGTTGTAAAGGAAGTTCCATACGGATCTAACCCAGACCGCCTTATCGTAAAGTGCTACGGTGCTGACGATGTACGCGAAGGTGTTGCAATTATGTGGCACGAAGACGTTGATGTTTCTATCACAGGAAACTCTACAAACCCAACACGTTTCCAGCACCCAGTAGCTGGTACTTACAAGAAGGAACGTCTCCTTGCTGGTAAGAAATACTTCTCTGTAGCTTCTGGTGGTGGTACAGGTCGTACACTTCACCCAGATAACATGGCTGCAGGTCCAGCATCATACGGCTTCACAGATACACTCGGTCGTATGCACTCAGACGCTCAGTTCGCAGGATC
>JAEEGJ010004620.1_pt1 | contig 45900 bp, 44 predicted proteins | sample 8958761 | NCBI WGS metagenome assembly JAEEGJ01 (sample SAMN16246546, study PRJNA631951) | gut metagenome | biome: gut microbiome; feature: rumen; material: RS-attached | host: Bos | place: Iran: Karaj | collected 2018-10
ACCAGAAAGATAGCAAGAATAGTATTTGTAATGCTTGAGAACAGAGAACCATTTAATCCTGAACTCATGTTGAGCAAATAAAGAAAAATACAGCAAACAGCTTAAACTGTTTGACTTTTTATAGGAGTGGATATATGAGTATACACGATAAGCGTATTGAATTTGGTTCTGATAATGCTCAAGACAAGCAGAAGGCTCTTAGAGCATCAGGTGATATGAATGCGGATTTTCTTGAGATGGCAAGGAACGTTTATGCACATCTTAACGATGAGATTTCCAAGAAGATCTTTGAGGCCAAGATCATGTATGCTTCCACCGGAGATGTCGGTTATATAACCGGACTTGAGTCAAAGTACAGAAATCTTAACAGCGACATGCAGGTATATGTTGAGAAACTCCGTAAGGGATCGCACTGCTTGATCTATGGTGCAGGCCGTGCAGGACATTATCTTGCAGGAAGATTTAAGCAGTTCGGTGTAGTAGTAGACTGCTTCGTTGATCCGGATGAGAGCCTTGGACCTGTTGATAAGCAGACCGGAATCAAGGTAATTACCGATAAAGAACTTTCCGAGAATAAATCTGTTTTTGGCGATAAGACATTCGTTATCTCTTATTCAAAGAAGCCCGTGGCTGATGAAGTTAAAAAGCGCCTTATCGAAGAAATCGGAATATGCGAAAAGAATATCTGTTCAGGTATTTTCGACTGGCGCAATAACCAGGGCCAGTATTTCGATTATTTCGAGGCCGGCGAAAATGAAGTCTTTGTAGACTGCGGCTGCTTTGACGGAGCTACATGCTACAACTTTGCAGGCTGGTGCGGTCACAAGGGTTTTGAGCATATTTATTCTTTTGAAGCTGATCCGGAGAATTATAAGAAGAGCAAGGCCGCTCTTGAGCCGCTTGGAAAATGTGACCTCTATCCCTATGGCACTGCAGACGAACATAAGAAGGTTTATTTTGCAGCAGATGCTTTTGAGACTTCTTGCATAATCAGCAGGGAAGAAGCTGAGAAGAGAAACTTCGAAGGCGTTGAAGAGATCGAGACAGTAGCTCTTGATGATGTGCTTGAGGGCAAGAGAGTCACTTTCATCAAGATGGATATTGAAGGCGCGGAATATGAAGCGCTCATAGGTGCCCGCAAGCTTATTATGGAAAACCGTCCGAGAATGGCAATTTCCGTCTACCATAAGTTCGAAGACTTCGTAACGTTGGCAAATCTCGTTCTCGAGATGCATCCTGATTACAGAATTGCCTTCAGACATTATGGTTTCGATGAGCTCGAGACGATTATGTATGTGGAGTAATTAAGGATTAGTTACCTTTAGTGCCTTAAATTTGCACCAAAATCAGTGCAACAACTGCTTTCCTGTATCTGTATTTAGGGAAACCTGAAAACAAGAAAGGGTCTTGTTATGAATAAAAAAGTAATGATCGCAAGTCTTGTATCTGTTGCAGCTGCAGTAACTGTAACCGCAGGAATCGTTGCACTGGTAGTAAGTGTTCTGAACTATAATTCTTCGCCAACGACAGATATCTGGGCTGAAGATGATGATGAAGACGAGGAAGAGACAGAAACAAGTTTTTACAGAGATAATCCTGACCCGACACCGCAACCTACCAGGGAAACCCAGGGCAGAGACTATTATGAGGGCGGTGGCTATAATGGAATGGACAGCTACTATATCGTTCAGGATCTTACGGTCGATGAGATCATTGCCGAATATGAGTATTATCACGACATAGCTCATACATATGAGCTTGACGATCTTAAGTATTTCGATCAGGAACTCAAGCACCCGTGCTATTCCCAGGTAGACTCCACCGGCTATGGTTTGTATATGTTCTACGACCTCATCTTGCCGGATGAGATGGTCGACCACATTGCAAGCTTTAACATAGAAGGGAATGAGAAAAACGGATCAGTTGAATTCTCAATGAAGATAAGGATCCATGACCCTGATAAGGCAAATGAGCTCTATAATTCATTCGTAGACCGTTACAGCGAAGGTGCTCAGGGTTCAGAGTACTACAACATGCTGAATACATATGATAAAGGTGTCAAGATCGCAGTCAGCGATACTGAAACAAGGATCGTCTGCTTTAACAGACTCAAGTTTGAAGGTTACGACTACTATATAATTTACGTGTCAGAAGACTATTAAGTTAAAAATACAGACTTGATGAGTTGCTGGACATTATCTGCAATTGTTGCCCTGAAAAACAGCCAGCAATTATACAAAAAGCGCCCTTTTGTGCAATTGTTACCCCAAAAATAGAGCAACAATTGCACACACGAGAAATGTTATTGAGGTCACTCGCAAACTAACAGAGGATGCCTCATTGTTTTGAGACACCCTCTGATTATAGTTTGGGTTTATTCAGTGAGATCAATAATCTTCAGGTATCGGATATACTCCGTCGACCGACTGAAGAACATCGTTCTCAACGCACCAGTCACCGAACTCCTCGAAAACATCATCACCGAAAACTGCCTTTGCTGCGTCAGTAAACTTCTGGTTAGCGCCTTCCTCGTAATATCCATACCAGCCTTCGATATGATATGACTTTACCATCTCGTTATATTTGAAGTAAGCGTCACTGCCGTAATTCTCAAAGAGGAACTGCCAGAAATATCTGCCGTAAACATACTCGGCACCACGACCGGCTGTGTCAATTTCCTGATAATCGTCAAGGAAAATGCTTTCAGCATTGTCGGCATTGACCGGTTCCGGTACTCCGTTGTCGTAAAGATAGTGTCTGTCATAGGTAATACCGATTGACGGGTAGTCTGAAGCCAGCGCTGCAATAACCGTGCGTCCCATATATTCGGCAATGCCTTCACTAACTATTTTGGAAGCTTTTCCGTTTCTGCCTGCGACCGCATGAGTTAACTCGTGCGCGGCAGTTGTATAGTCAATATAATCAAGTCTTCTCCAATCAGAGTTTTCGTAGTAGCTCGGGCATGAATTCCAAACCTCATCAGAGAATAACTCGTACTCAACCAAAACAACTAACTCGCTATCACCACAAGAGATCAGTCCTTCGTCAGTCTCATCTGCAATAAGGAATATAGGGAGTTTTGTTCCTATACTCCAGTTATCCCAGGGATTGAAACCGTCGTAGTATACAGAATTGTCAATGATCCCATGTGAGTATTCGTAATCAGGAGTGCAGAGTTCCATTCCCAGTTCTTTCTCGATCTCATCGATTATTGCATCCAGATTGTCAGCGTAATCACCGGGAAGCTTTATTCCGGGTTCAATGAGAAGGAAGTACTTGTCAGATTCAAGATAGCAGTAATCCGTTGATACAAATACACTGTCCGGATCGCCATCGAGCGTTATCTCTTCGTAATCGGTAGTAAAAGAGATGTCTGGTATGAAATTCGTCGGTTCAGTACTTTCTTCGGTGGTTTCTTCCGTGGTTGTTGCTGCTGTTGTTGTCGCAGCAGTTGTTGTCTCTTCTGCCGATGTGTCTGAAGTCTCAGCCGGTTTGCTGCACGAGCATAACAGCATGTTGCCTGCAAACATTGAAACCATCAGTAGAATTGAAAGTGCCTTAATTCTTTTCATAATCCATCCCCTTTCTTAAAAACTCAAAAATAGTTTATAAGTTGCAATGTCATTATATCATGGGAAATCAGGGGTATACAGCGAGTTTTATGTATCGGGACCGAAATTACTGATATAATCTAATGATAAAATTCATTTTATTTTTACTGAAACATTAGAGCAGTGATATGGGGAGGGTAAAAGCATGTCAGTATGTCCTAATTGCGGAGCATATACCAACGGCGCTAAATTTTGTGAGAGCTGCGGGGCACCGCTTCCGGTTGAGCAATATGCACAGCCTGTTCAGCAGGCTCAAGGGATACCTGTTCAGCCTCAGCCTGCTCAGCCGGTCGAGCCGCAGCCGGCATATCAACAGCCCGTATACCAACAGCCTGTACCTGTACAGCCGGTTTATCAGCAGCCTGTCTATAACCAGGCCTATCAGATGCCGGGTTCATATAATCCTGTACAGAAGAAGTCTACAAACGGCGCCTGCATTGCAGGTTTTATTCTCGGACTGGTCGGCCTTTTTACTTTTGGTCTTACCAGCCTTGTCGGCATTATCGTAAGTATGATTGGCGTTATTATCGCCTTTGCCAAGAAACAGAAGGGTAAAGTCCTTGGAATAATCGGTCTGGTCCTTTCGCTTGCTCTTTGTATTGGATGGGTCCTTTTCGTTGCCAATGCAGATAAGATCAGCGCTTGGCTGGATGCTAATGGCGAAGGCAGTTCTTTTGAAGAGTGGCTTTTCGAAGATTCATATGACGGCAAGATAGAGATCATCAGCGAGACTGACTGGATCAGGATGGACAACGGATCATATCTTGTATTCGGAGCTGATGAACAGTTCACTTATTATGCTGACTACCGCGTACTGGATAATAATTTTTCTAACGGTACATATGAGATCCTCTTCGGTTACGAAGCAATGGATATTATTGAAACAAGATATAGCAAATATGGTATTACGTCTGATGATATCTGTGACGATATCGATAACGAACGTGGTATAGACGGTGTTGCGCAGTTCATGATCCTTGTACTCCATAACGACGGACTCTGGATCAACGGTGAGAACACCATTGATGTTAAGTGGGACAGCGTTTACATGGGCTATTACGATGCTGACCGCAATGTCATGGATCTTAGAAATCTTGACGACAAGACGGATTATACGTTTATTTCCTATAGCAATTTCGATCCGTCTAGCATTGTGATGCCGGATCTTAATCCTGTAGAGACAAATGCATTCGGTGACGGTTACTGGGGTGATAATGTCGTCGGTGCAGTCAAGCTTTATGAGGGCGACTGGACCGAATCAGATGAGACGGATGCAATGGATTATTCCTATCTCGAGATGCTCCAGATGTACAATGCTGATACTGAGACGAGGATCCAGCTGTCTGTCATTTCTGGTGAGTACGATCCTTCTCTTGCCGAAGAAATGGCAGAAGAATTCCAGGTTGCTATGGAAGAATTCGATTACTATGTAAGTGAAGTTGAAGAGATCTCTCTTGGCGGTTATACGGCTTATGAAGTATCGGCACAGTACGATGACGGCAAATATCTTACAGTCTGGTATTTTGTAGACGGTGACCTTGCCATGCACTATATCACGGCAGAATACTATGAGAGCGATATAGCAGCATATGAGATGGTAAGGGATACTTACGTTTACGAACAGAATTAACGGTTGGTTGAGACAATTTGAAAGGGGTAGATAAGATGGAATGTCCAAAGTGCGGAAGGAAATGTTTTGAGGGAGTCGTAAAGTCTGAACAGGCCGGAAGATTGTTTTCAGAAGGAACTATGCTGACCTGGACTCCCGAATACGAGAAGAAAAGTGTAATCAAGAAAGATAAGTTGAACCTGAAAAAACAGGTTCAGGTTATTACTGCCAGTTTTGTGAAAAGGTTTATGCGACCTTTGAACTGAGCGAAATACAAAGCATATTCCAAGGCTGATAAGTGTATTTCGAATAAATATGTGGTTGGGAAAAGATGATTTCGATTTATAAGAAATATCATATTGCGTATTGGTGCATAGGCGTCTTTCTGATTATATGTATGATTGCAGTTATGTTCCTGTTCTGGAAAGAAAAGTGGTATTTTCCGCTTCTGGTTTTTATTCCGACGATATTGCTTGTTGTGGTAAATGCTAAAGTCTTTACCCGGCTTGCAACGAAAAAAATGTCAGATGAAGTGATAGTTCTCATTAATGAGTGCCAGGCCAATAATTATATAAACACTCTGAAGAGCCTGTTTGAAAATAAGGCAAAAGGTCCTGTCGTCAATACTTACAATATGTTGCTTGCGGACGGTTACGCTGTTATTGATGATTATGATTCGGTTTATTATTGCTGTCAGAATATGAAGAGCAAAGCTTATATGCCTGCACGCTGCAATTTCATGATCGGTTATTACCTGAAAAAAGAACAGCGCGCTCTTGCTGAAAACGAGATGGAAGAGCTTAGAAAGATGCTTGCAACAATAAAGAATCAGAACTACAAGGAAAGATTTGAGATCAGCCTCAAAAACGCTGAATATTCCATCAGGATAATGGATGGCAATTATGATGGTGCAGAGGAACATTATAAGAAAATGCTGGCAACCATCAAACCGCTTTGTACTTTAACGGAAGTCAGTTATTCATACGCATTAGGAAAACTGCTTATCTTGAAGGGAGAACCGGACAGGGCAAAAGAATACCTTAATGTTGCTTATGAAAAAGGCGGCGACACAAAATTCAGGAAATTTGCTGAAGAAAAGCTTATGATGCTTGCAGAGAATAAGGAATAATTTGGGAGGAAGAAAATGTATTGTGGCAGATGTGGAACTCTGAATGATGATAACGCAAGATTTTGCTCAGAGTGCGGTGCGGATTTAAGTCCTGTGAATCCTGCGGCGGTTCCTGTTCAACCGGTTCAGCCTGTTCAGCCGATTCAACCGGCACCTGCAGTTGTGCCGATCGCTCCAACTCATATTAATAAAAATAATGTTTTGTGCTGTGTCGGATTCTATGGTGCATTGTCATCAATTGTTATGCTTGGAACGACTGCGCCGGTATTTTTTATCATATCTATTATCGGACTTATTCAATCCAAGAAAAGGAACGAACTTGGCAGAGGCTTGGCCAAAGCCGGAATAATCATAACCTCTGTACTCATGTTCGTTTATATCACCGGTATCATCTTAGGGCTTATTCAACGCGATTATTAAAGAATAAGTGGTTAAGTAAAGGAGAGTTTGAAAATTGATAATTAGAGATGTAAAGACAGGCGATTCAGAACGTCTGGTTGAGATCTATTCCCACTATGTTCTGAATACGGCTGTTTCATTTGAATATGAAGTTCCGTCTGTAGAAGAGTTCAGACAGAGAATAGAGAAGATAACATCGAAGTATCCGTATCTGGTTTGTCTCATTGACGATAAGATCGTCGGTTATGTTTATGCAGGAGAATACAGTTCACGCACTGCATATTCGTGGACTGCAGCGATGTCCATATATGTGGATAAGGATTATCGCAGACAGGGCATAGGATCAGCTATGTACAAAGCGATTGAGCCAAAACTCAAAGATATGGGCATTATTAATCTGCTGGCCGGCTCTGCTTACTGTGAGACTGAGGATGAATATCTGACTCATGCAAGCAGCCTGTTCCATATGAGCCAGGGATATGCTGAAGCAGCACATTTTAAGAATATCGGCAAGAAGTTCGACCGATGGTATGACCTGAAATGGTACCAGAAGGGAATATGATTCTATGGAAACGGTCTATCTTTCTGAATACTCCGATGTTTTCTATGTTGAAGATAAGAATGTTGTTCTCGTTCACTGGAAGAAGTATTGCGAGCTTGAGCAATACAGAAAGCCGCTTGAATGCGCACTGAAGGTGATAAAGGAACATCCGGGTTGCAATTATGTCGCTGATACCAGAGACGGATTTGAAGATAATCCGCTCGATACAAAGTGGGTAGCCGATTACTTTATGCCTAAAGCAAAAGAATATGGGTGCCGGATCATTTACTTTATCATCGACAGCAACAATTCTTTGAAAGAGGAACTCGAAGGCCAGGAAAAAGACTCTTCTGCATTGTTGGAATTCAGATATATCTTTGATATAGCAGAAGTTTAATGGGGAAATTTATTGATGACGAATAAAGAAATATTGCAGATAGCCATGCAGCAGTCTGCAGAAGATATAGGGTGTAACGCTTCTGATTTTCTTGCTGATGATAACAGGGTGGTGCCTTTTAAACTTGGTGAGAAATCCAAGAATTACTATAAACTTCCTATAGGATGCAACTTCATATCTTATGGGAATAATGTCGTTGCTGCAGCTGCTGATGAGATTTTCGGAATAGTAAAAGAATATGTTTCGAAGTTTAAGTTTTATCACTGCTTTGAGACACCCAATATGCGTTGGCTTAATGAAAGACTGGACCCTTTGGGCATGACGGCTTGTTTTATGGCTGAGTATTATCTGCCTGATCTTAACAGATTGACCGAACTGCCGTGTGAGTATGAACTTCGCATATTGGAGAAAGGCCAGTTTGACGATTTGTATTGTCCGGAATGGCCTAACGCACTTTGCAGTGACAGAAAACATCTGGATATGCTTGCTGTCGGTGCATATGATAACGGGAAGCTTATCGGACTTGCAGGATGTTCTGCTGATGCAGAAAAGATGTGGCAGATAGGAGTTGATGTCCTGCCTGAATACAGACGAAAGGGCATTGCTTCAGCAATAACATCGAAACTTGCATTAGAGATATTAAATCGCGGTAAAATTCCATTTTACTGCACCGCCTGGTCGAATGTCAGATCTGTAAGAAATGCCATTAAGTGCGGACTGATTCCGGCCTGGGTTGAAATGACAGTTAAGCCTGTTTCAGTAGTTGAAGAAATGAATGTATAATTTCCGCATCAGGCAGGTTTACTGTGCGGGATTAGATGAAGGAAAATGACGATATGATTAGAAAAGCAACAATTAAAGATATATCCAGAATTGCAGAGATTCTGGTTTTTGTTAAAAGAATGAATTACCGTTCTATCTTTAATGATGATTCGGTTTCCTTTGGTGAGATTCAGGTTTTACCTGTTGCTGAAGAGTATTCCGCGCCCGAGATCCTGAATAACATTTGGGTCTATGAAGCTGAAGGCATCGTTAAGGGCCTTATCCGTATTGTTGATAAAGAAATCGTTGAGTTATATGTAGAACATTTCTTTCAGGGACAAGGCATTGGAGCTGAACTTATTGAATTTGCGAAGTCTGAGCATGATGCTAACTGCCTTTGGGTGCTTGAAAAGAATACATCTGCGATTAGGTTTTATCAGGCTCACGGCTTTAATGTTACTGATACCAAACAGCTTGAAGAGGGCACGCCTGAATATAAGGTGCGGATGGTAAGATGACTGATACGCAGTCTACAGGTGTTTTAATTGGTTGTGTTGTAGAGGCTAAGAAGCGCGAAAAGGGTATTTATCCGAGGCGCGGATTCTAAGAAATAAGCAAGGAGTAATTTATGGCATTTACATTGAAGATTCAGAGCAAGGGTTTGTTTAATAAGGCTAAGACCATTGATTTTGGTGCGCTTCTCCGTGAGTGCAAGCTTCAGCACGGTTCATATAATGATTTCTATGTCATGGATATGGGCAAATCCAATAACGGAACTGCAATCTTATACAATCCCTCACGTATTGGCAGAGGCATATTCTTTGATGCCAGGAACGTCGGTAAAGGCGAGATAACAGTAAACTACAATATCCCGACGACTGCTGCTGAAATAAAGGATTTCGTTAATGTAGTAAAAGAAGTTGAAAGACAGTTTGGAAAAGCTTCTTTCCACTGTGAGGAAGAGAATAAAGACTATACAACTGCATCATTAGAGAGTTCGATACCTCAGATGATCGAGTTTTCGACACAGAAGCTTAATGAAGGTTGTGCTAAAAACGATAGCATGAATTATATTCTGACTTTGGCGATGTTCCCCTGGTATGTTGATGATGAGCATAGAGAAAAGTATAAGACATGCACTTCGCTCGATGATTTTGAGGCAACGATTCATGCAATGCAAAATACAGACCTTTACTATGCAAAGCCTTCCTTGTTCAAGGATAAGAGCAATAAGATCCTGGCTTTCTATACGCTGACTTCAAACTGCGAGAGCCTTTTCCCGTCTAATCCGAGAAACTTCCTCAATATGAATGTTCAGAGTATCGATAAGGCGTTTATTAGGTTTTTCATCTTTGAAGAAAAGAAAGTTGTTGACGGTCACTATTCTTATAGACAATTCGTTGAATTTGCTAAGCAGAAGGGTGCTACTCCGTTTGATGCCGAGAGATTAAGGGTTCCTGAGATCTCCAAAGAAGAGATAATGGAATTCGTGAACAGCGTCAGTCAGGAGTAACCTGAAAGAGGAGAAAAAGTATGTCAGAGATTAAAAGAGTTGAAGTAGATGAATTCTGGGCTGATTCCACGATTATAGAAGCGGGAGACTATGTTTTTGTAGGCTATTGCATGGCAAATGAAGGTAAGTCCATAGAAGAACAGATCAACGGCGCCATTGATGTGTTGGAAGTCCGTTTGAATATGGTCGGACTGACACTGGAATCCGTTATTAAAATGGATTGCCTGTTTAAAGACATTGAGGATCTGAATGCTTTGCCTGCGGTATTAAAGGAAAGATTTGCAGGCAAGTATCCTACGAGAAAGGCATATACTTCTGACTTTATAAGAGAAGGCATCAGCTTTCAGATAGATGCCATCGCTTATAAGAAGTAAGTTTTATGAAGGAAGAGCGATGATTATAAAGTATTACTCAGATGATATCGAAGAAAGAAAAAGGCTGATGGCCGGGTTCAGAAAAGAATTCGGATAACCGAATGTTATAATTGTCAGTAGAATAATGGAATAATCAGGAGGATATATATGTTACTTGATGAGTTAACAATGGAAGAGAAGAAGGCTTTCTGGAATATAGCTAATGTACTGGCGTCCGTTGACGGCAGAGTTATGGAAGAGGTGTCTATCCTTAACCAGTACAATGAGGAAATGGGTGTTAACTTTGCGTTTATCGATGCGTCACTCGTTGATGTAAAGAAAGAGATAGAGAGCATTAAGTCAAGCAGCTTAAGAAGCCGTAAGATCGTTTATTTCGAGCTTTTCGGAGTTGCATATGCAGATACCGAATTCGATGATAAGGAAAAGGCTGTCCTTGACGAAGTAAGTGCCGGCCTTGATATAGCAGATGATGATAGGGAAGTACTCGAGCAGAGCGTTAAGACGATCTACGATACATATAGAAAAATAGGCGAAGTACTGGATGTATGATCGAATTTAGAAAACTCGGGAAAAACGATCTTGATGAGTTTATAAGGATAAGGATCGGCCAGTTGCGTGAAGAAGGTGCAACTGAAGATTACGATCTTAAGCCGGCTCTTTTGGATTACTACAACAGACACATGGAAGACGGCACATTCGTCTCTTACATTGCCGTGGACGGCGATAAGATCGTCGGAACAAGCGGCATGTCTTTTGTTGAGAAACCGCCTTATTTCGGTTGCCCAAGCGGAAAACTCGGTTTGCTGTCAAGCATGTATACGGACAATAACTACAGGAGACAGGGAATAGCCAAGAAATTGTTGTCTATGGTCGTGGATGAAGCGAGGGTTTATGGATGCGGAGTGGTACAGATCACCGCCTCTGACATGGGCGTTTTGCTCTACAGTGACTTCGGATTCGTCAAGAACGGCAATTTCATGCAGTATAAGCTGTGATTTCCTATTAGACGGCTTCTTATTTACAACATATTTAAAAGTAAGTAATTTTTGATATCAATTTATCGTGATATAATTTTAAGGTACAGGTTTGCTTTTCATATGAGCAAGAAAATCATTAAAGGGAGATCCCTAGATGAATCGTTCAACTGACCTTTATGTAGACGGTAAGCGCAATATCCTCGTTGCAGACGACGAGATGATCAACCGTGAACTTCTGAATAACATATTGTGTGATGAATATGATGTTCTCATGGCAGAAGACGGTGAGATGGCATATGACGTGATAAAGAAGAACCGTAATACCTTATCACTCATTCTCCTGGACCTCATGATGCCCAAGCTCAACGGACTTGATCTTCTGTCTCGATTGAAGGAAGATCCTGATCTTAAGGGAATTCCTGTTATTGTCCTGACGTCTGACCAGGCATCCGAAGTAGAAAGCCTTGTACGCGGTGCAGCTGATTTTATCCCTAAACCTTATCCGCAGCCTGATGTGATCAGAGCAAGGATTTCACGATCCATCGAGCTTGCTGAAGACCGACAGATAATCAGTGCGACAGAACGCGACGAGCTTACCGGACTTTATTCATATGAGTATTTCTCGCGTTATGCCGAGCAGTTCGATAAGTATCATCCGAACACTGTTATGGATGCTCTCTGCCTTGATGTCAATCACTTCCATATTGTCAACGAGCGCTTCGGAATGGCAAAAGGCGATGAGATATTAAGAAAGATCGCCGGTTGCCTTCTGACGGTATTCTCATCGTCCGACAGCGTTATCTGCAGAAAGAATGCTGATACGTTTTTAGTCTATTGCACCCATCGTGATGACTACACTTCGATAACCGATAAGGTCTCTGAAGTATGCTGCGACATGCCGACTTCAGTAAAACTCAGGATCGGTGTGTATTCTTCATGTGATAAGAAGCTTGATGTCAGAGCCAGATTTGACCGTGCTAAGATCGCTGCGGATCTTATCAGAAATAACTACTCCGTATTTATCAGCACTTTCGATGAGACACTGATGGAAAATGAGCTCTTTGCGGAGCAGCTTGTTGATGAATTCCCTAAGGCGCTTGCAGAAAAGCAGTTTAAGGTTTTCTTCCAGCCTAAATTCAATATTGAAGGAGATAAGCCTGTTTTATCAAGTGCAGAGGCGCTGGTAAGATGGTTCCATCCTACACTCGGAATGATATCTCCCGGCAAGTTCATACCGTTGTTTGAAGAAGACGGACTTATCTCACAGCTTGATGAATATATCTGGCGTTGCGCGGCTGAGACCATAGCTGACTGGAAGAAGCGTCTCGGCATTTCCGTTCCTGTCTCGGTAAACCTTTCACGTGCCGAGATGTATGACCCTGCGCTTGTCGATACTTTCGAGAAGATAACGTCAGAGACCGGTACAACGGCAAAAGACATTTATCTTGAGATCACAGAGTCAGCTTATGTAAGAGACGGTGACCAGATCGTAGACAGAGTTAAGGAATTAAGAGACCACGGTTTCTTCATCGAGATGGATGACTTTGGATCAGGATACTCATCTCTTAATATGATCTCAGAGCTTCCGATCGATGCATTAAAGCTCGATATGATGTTTATCAGAAATGCGTTCGATAAGCAGAACGACACGAGAATGATCAGTATCGTAATCGATATTGCGGATTACCTAGGAGTGCCGGTAATTGCTGAAGGCGTTGAGACTGAAGAGCAGTATCTTGCTTTGAAGAAACTCGGTTGCACGATAATCCAGGGTTACTATTTCTCAAAGCCGGTACCGGCTGAAGAGTTCGAGAAGTTTCTTATAGAGAAAGATGCCTGAGAGGAGACGGAATAATGCTTACCATAGATGCTCTTAAACAGTTAGGCTGCAATACGGATGAAGGTTTATCCCGCTGCATGGGAAATGAGGCATTTTATTTCAAACTTATCGGCAGGGTCGTTGATGATAAGAATTTCCAGGCTCTTGAAGATGCTGTAGCTGCAAAGGATTTTGATGCAGCGTTTGAAGCAGCGCATTCTCTCAAGGGTGTGCTCGGCAATCTGGCATTAACGCCGATATATGAGCCTGTTTATGAGTTGACCGAACTTCTCCGCGAGAGAAAGGACATTGATTATTCGGAGTATCTTAAGACTATATCGGAAAAGCGTTCTGAGCTTGCCGGCCTTTTAGTATAACTTAGGAGATCATGTGATGGTTCATAAGCTGAATAAGAATAAAAGCTTATTGCTTTCAGCATTTCTTTGTGTTGTTGTACTTGTTGTTGCTCTGTTTCCCCAAAATGTCCACGCTGCAGGTCCTTCAGGAGATAAAGTAAGGGTCGGTTATTATGAGCAGGAAGTGTTCCAGGAAGGTGCAGCCGAAGGTGCTGTAAAAACCGGTTATGCATATGAGTATTATCAGAAGCTTTCCGAATATACCGGCTGGCGTTATGAATATGTTTACGGTGAATTCGGTGATCTGTACCAGATGCTCCTGGACGGCGATATAGATTTTCTTGCAGGCCTTGCGTGGAGAGAAGACAGAGAATCAATTATCGGTTATCCTGATGCGGCTATGGGCAATGAGACATATAGCCTCGTAAAGCATGATATCGATGATGACATTACCCTTGATATTTCTACGTTAAACGGCAGGAAGATAGGTGTCATAGACAGTGCGATGGTCGATGTTCTTCAAAACTTCCTGAAGGAACATTCCATCCAGGCTGAAGTAGTTAAGTACAACGATTATGAACCTCTTTTCGAAGCATTCGACAAGCACGACATTGATATTCTTGCGGCCGAAGGCGACGGTGCTTACGGAAGAGATCATGCTGAACTCTTATGTCCGTTCGGTACATCTGATTATTTTCTGTGTGTGACAAAATCAAGGTCTGACCTTCTTGAAGAACTTAATGAGGCGCAGACTGAACTTGCCGTTAATGAGCCGAACTATATCAACAATCTTCGTAATAAATTCTATCCTGTAAGCATTTCGAGCCGTGCTTTATCTGAAGCGGAAAAGCAGTGGCTTTCAGAACATAATGAGCTCAGGGTAGGATACCTGAATAATTATCTGCCTTACAGTGATACTGATTCTTCAGGTAATGTAACCGGCCTGGTAAAAGACTATGTACCCAAAATCGTTGAGGGACTTGGCATCCGGGATATGTCTGTAACTTATAAGGGCTACGACAGTTACGATGACATGATCGCAGATCTTGAGCATGGTAATATCGATACTGCATTTCCTGTCGGAGGCGGTCTGTTCTATTCGGAAGAAAATGGTATCTTCCAGTCGACTTCAGTAATATCCGCAGCAACAGAAATAGTGTACTCAGGCGATTATTCAGACGATACGCTGAAGCATTTCGCCGTAAATGAGAATAACCGCATGCAGTACTATTTTGTTCTGACTTATTATCCTGATGCGGAGATTACGTTCTATCCGTCAGTTGATGCCTGCCTTAAGGCTGTCATTGACGGTGAAGTGGGATGCACCACATTAAACGGCTTGAGAGCAAACGATATACTCAGGAACAACCGTTACAAGAGATTATCGCTATTACAGACTTCATATGAAGATGACAGATGCTTCGGCGTGCAGATCGGTAATGAAGGACTTTTAAGACTCATTAACCGTGGTATCAGTCTTGCCGGAGAAGACTATGCCCAGAATCTTGCGTTCAGATATACCGATCAGTTGTATACATATTCAGCGTTGGATATGGTGCGTGACAACATGGCATTGTTTGGTACGCTGATGCTTGTTATTGCGGCAATAATAATCGCTTTGCTCGTCCGCGACAAAAGAAGGTCCAGACGCGAGATCACTAATAAAGAAAATGCCAGGAAAGAACTAGAGAAAGCCAATGCCGAGATCCTGGAGCAGTACCATCACAGAGAACAGCAGGATAAGATGATCACCGCACTGGCATCAGATTACCGCTGCGTTTACCATATCGATCTCGATAAAGATGATGCCGTCTGCTACAGAGCCGATCCCACGGATAAGGAACAGCCTGCAGAAGGTGTTCATTTCCCTTACTATGAGTTCTTCTCGAAATATGCGAATAACTCTGTTGCAGAAAGCTACCGCGACGGATTCTTTAAGTTCATAGACCCTGAGAACATCCGTAAGGCTTTGGCGGATAATCTCATTATCGTATACCGCTATCTTGCCCAGAGAGACGGAAAAGAATATTACGAGATGATCCGTATGGCAGGCGAACGTCACCCTGACGAGCGTGACGATAATACCGTCCACACAGTCGGCCTCGGACTTACCGTAATCGACGAAGAAATGCGCGATACGCTGGAAAAGAATCAGGCTCTAGCCGAAGCTCTGGAAGCTGCAGAGCAGGCCAATAAAGCGAAAACAGCATTCCTCTCGAACATGAGCCATGAGATCCGTACGCCTATGAATGCGATCATCGGGCTTAACAGCCTTGCATTACGTGATGAGACACTGACTGAAGATACACGAGAATACCTGGAAAAGATCGGAGGCAGTGCGCATCATCTCCTAGGCCTCATAAATGATATTCTCGACATGAGCCGTATTGAATCAGGCAAGCTCATAATCCGCAAGGAAGAGTTCTCTTTCAGTAACATGCTCGAACAGATCAACACTATGGTAATGTCCCAGTGTAATGAGAAGGGACTTCACTATGAATGCCGTGTTACCGGTGGCGTCAGTGACTACTATATCGGCGATGACATGAAGCTTAAGCAGGTAATAATCAATATCCTGTCCAACGCTATCAAGTTTACCGATGCACCGGGAAGCATACAGTTTGCAGTTGAGCGCATGGCTGTATATGGTGATCATTCAACGCTCAAGCTTACTGTCAAAGACACCGGTATCGGAATGGAGAAAGAATTCATTCCGAGGATCTTCGATACGTTTGCACAGGAAGACAGCAGCCGCAATAACAAATACGGCAGCACAGGACTTGGAATGGCTATCACCAAAAACATTGTTGAGCTCATGAACGGAACTATCTCCGTGGAATCAGAGAAGGGTGTAGGCACTGAATTCACGGTCGTTATTACCCTGAATAACTGCGAGCACCAGTTCTCTTCAACAAACTTTGTTAATCCGAAGGATATGAGAATCCTTGTAGTTGACGATGAAGAAATCGCAGCTGAACATGCACGTATCGTATTGGATGAAGCAGGCATCAAGGCAGATACATGTTACAGCGGACAGGAAGCTCTTAACATGCTTGAAGTAAGTCATGCCAAGCACGAGCCTTATAATCTTGTCCTCCTTGACTGGAAGATGCCTGAGATGGACGGTATCGACGTAGCCCGTCAGATCCGTCAGCGCTATGCAAAAGAAACCACGGTAATCATCCTTACGTCATTCAACTGGGATGAGATCATGGAAGAAGCGATCCATGCCGGTGTAGACAGCTTCCTCGCAAAGCCCCTGTTCGCATCCAACGTAATAGATGAGTTTGAGCGTATTGCACGAAAGAACAGCATGAGCCTGTTCAAGGAGAAGAGCCGTGCCGATCTTAAGGACAGACATATCCTGATGGCCGAAGACGTTCTGATCAATGCTGAGATCATGGAGCAGATCATCATGGTAAGAGGTGCCGGAATAGATCACGCCGAGAATGGTAAGATCGTTTTGGATATGTTCAATAAGAGCGAAGAAGGTTATTACGATGCGATCCTCATGGATGTCCGCATGCCTGAAATGGACGGCCTAGCTGCAACAGAAGCCATCCGTTCGCTCGACAGACCTGATGCAAAGAAAATACCGATTATCGCCATGACGGCGAACGCTTTCGATGAGGATGTACAAAGATCACTGCAGGTCGGAATGAATGCGCATCTTTCAAAACCCGTCGAACCTGACCGTTTGTATCAGACATTAGAAGAACTTATTTGGGAATACGACCAGGCAAAGAATAACAAAGCAGAATGATGAAAAAATAACTAAAAGAAGGGAGATCTGTATGAAACGTTTACTGGGCAAATTTTTGGGGATAATGCTAACTGTAGCAATTGTCATGACTCTTATTCCCGCAATGGTAGTGTCGGCTGCTTCTGATGATGCCAGACCATTTAAGGTTGGAGGATATTATTTGGATGGAGAAACAATTGATTTTGGAGAAGATGGCTATCTTGTTGCATTTTATGGTGCTGATATCAGCGCTGTTAAGATAACTGGAAAACATGCAATTAATATCACAGAAACAATAAGTCGTACAGATGATCTGATTGTTGAGGCTGTTATTGATCATGATGAAAATCAAAAAATAGGTTTTTGCACATATTCTTATTTCACTGAAGAAGTTGCTTTTTGGTTTATGTATTATGAAGGTGATGATTATGTATTTTTGACTGCTGTTCCTTTAGCCGAGGCAATTGGATCACGTTTTGCAGATGATGTTGATGCCTTACCTGGAGTTGATGATTTAACACTTGAGGATGCTGATGACGTAAAAGCTTTAAGAGAAATGTATAACGACTTTAATGATGAAGAAAAGTCTTATGTTTCTGATACTGCTCTTAATGGATTGGCTGCACGTGAAACACAGATTAATAAGTTGATGGCAGGAAAGATTATTGATTCAATCGACGCACTCCCTTTGCCTGAGTTTATTACTCTTGACGATGAAGATGCTATTAACGGTTTGTTCGATGAGATTGATGAACTTCCGGACGAAGTATTGGAGTTAATTCCTGAAGATGAACTTAAAAAACTTGATGATGCTAAGGAAGCTCTTGATAAGTTTAAGAATGAAATGAAAGAAGTAGAAGAAGTAATAGCATTGATCAAGGCTCTTCCTGAAGCTGATGAGGTCACATTAGAAGATGTGGAAGAAGTCTACGATGCAAGAGCTGCATACGATGTATTAACTAAAAGACAGCAATCTTTTGTTGATGATGATTCAACGAAGAAACTTGATGAGGTATATTTGGCTACAGAAAAACTCTGGCTTGAATATTTCATCGATTTTGCTGACGACCTTCTTGATGATTACGGTGACATAATGTCTGACGATGTTAAGGCAGCCCTTGAGGACTCTGTAAAAGCCGGTAAATTGCTGCTTGCAGAAGATGCTGACACTACAATTTCAGAAATTAATGAAGCTACTGATGCAGTTTATTACGCGCTTTGGGATGCTGACGATGAGCTCAGTGATATCTATGTTTTCACAGAGGGTGCAGAATCTTCCTGGACAAAGGGAAGCAAAGATCCTTTTAAGTTCCGTATCGTACAGTGCGGTTTGGAAGATGATGCATATGATAGTTTCCTTAATGCCGGAAGTAAGGTTCTTGTAGACGGAGAGGTTGTAGATGCCAAGTATCTCACAGCTGAAAAGGGAAGTGTCATCATTACCATCATTCCTGAATTCCTTGAGACGCTATCCGTAGGAGAGCATACTGTAACGATTAATTTCGATAATTCTGTAACGTTAACTACAAAACTAACCGTAAATGCTCCTACAGCAGTTCCTGCCACGGGCGAGAATATCAGTTATCTTGCGTTTGCAGGTGCTTCACTTATCCTTCTTGCAGGTTGTGCGTATGTGTTGAGAAAGCGCGTAACAGTAGAGAAATAATGACTAATTAAAATGACATAAAGGGGCCGTCTCAAATAGTTGAGGCGGCCCCTGATTATTTGAAATGAATTGAGGCTGGCTTTGTTTGTTATCTGTCTGCGTTGATCAGATCTACCAGCAATGCCCAGCGTGCAACCTGGTTAGGATTTTCTTTGGGATAGAAGAAGTGGAGCTTTCCGTCGTGGTAGAGCTCAAATCTCTTGCCGGCCTGGTATACCAGAGCCTGGATATCTTTGACCGGAATGGTGAATTCTTCTGTGCCGGACTTATATTTGAAGTTCTCTTTATCGAGGGTGCATACGCCATCTTCGCGCTTTGTTACCCTGAGTTTGTCAGAGAAGACCTTCATCTTTACATCAGCTGTAAGATTGAGGGAATCCAGATCTTTTTCTTCAAGCTGACGGATAGCTTCGTAGTATCCTGCGATTGACTGCATACTGTCAGTGAAGTGGTACTTCTTATCAAAGGTGTGAACCTTGCCGCAAGCCGTACATTTGAAATCGTTGCCGCTGCCTGTTGTTTTATAGAGCTCTCCGCAGTCAGCACAACGGTAAAGGATCTTCTGGAGACCGGTTGCCTTGCCGCCCTGACGGTAAGTGATATTGGACTTGGATGCATCGTTATAGAGAGTGTCGCGGATGATGTTGTTAAGTTCATCCTCAGACATAGAAGCGATCTCATCGCGCTTTATAACACGCTCAACTTTTACTTTGATGTCTGATGAATACTTTCTTCTGCGCCACTTCGGATGAGCATAGTATCCGCCGTCAATCTTCACGAGAACAATGTCAACATTCTGCTTTTTGTAGAATGCCGCATCTTTACGCGCAAAGCTCTGTGAGCGTCCGTCGGGAGAGAGACGCTCTTCAGGGAACATGACGACAGGGAAGCCGTGCTTTATTGTGGATTCGATTTTCGCATCTGCTTCAGGGTCATCCGCGCAGAGTCTTCTGGGAATGAATCCGCAGTGTTTCTGCATTATGTTGAACAGCGGGCTGGTCAAGTAGTAGCGGTTATAGACATAAGCAGGACTCTTGAGGTGGGAAATATAGTTCAGATAAAAGAAATCCATGAAGCTCTCGTGGTTTGCAAGGATTATGTAGGGAGCATCAGCTTCAAAGATACGTTCGTCTTCTACGACAGGCTTTTTCTTGCCAAGCTGGATGAGCTTTACGACCATGAAGAAAATATCGAAGAAAAGGGAGTCCGGTGTTTTATCGGTACCCTTGAGGACGAATTTATGCATGAACCAATAGATAAGCGCGAAAAGCGCTACCGACAGCCCGATTACGATAAGTACCAGGAGCCAGAGCGGGATACTGTTCGTGAAGAAGAGCTTTCCTGCCTGACCGATAAGTACGGATACAACAACTGAAGGAATAGCGCTGGTAGATACCGTAAGCATGTATTTGCCGTATGAGATCTTCGTGCTTGCGCCGTAATAGCAGATGGCGCCGAAAGGAATGAACGGCATGAAGAAGAGGAGATAGAGCAGGATCACGATATTGCGGTCCTTGGCATTAGATGCGATCTTGTCGATCATGCCGCGGTTCTTCTCGTAAGTCGAACTGTTAAACTTGAATACACGGACGAGCATAAAGATGATCGTAGCGCCAAGGCAGATTCCGATATCGCACAGGGGAAGGGAGATGTAAATGGGGTAGCTAAGGCCGCTTGCGATCTGGATGAACTCCGCAGAGACGAAGATGATGATCATCTGCAGCGCCTCGATGAGGATAACGCTGACACCTCCGAATATGCCAGTGCTCCTTAAGAGCTCACTTGCTCCGTCAAGGTCATTGTTCATCTGCATCTTGAACAGAGGAATCATGATGTCCCTCATGAATAATGCAAAGAGGACTATGATTATTGCCAATATCACAACGACTACAATGGTCTCGGGATTCAGCTTTTTCTTCTTAACCTGTGTGCTTTCCATCCAAATCTTCCAATTTTATTTATATAAATATAACAGCGGGGCTGTTTGTGCTCATAAAATCTAATAATAGCATATTAGTTAATAAACTTCTTATACATTGACAATTCAAGCTGCTCCTAATATCCTAACTTACAGTTAGATTCTGATCGGAGGATTAAGATGGGCAGAACAAAGAGCGGCTCATATAATACTAAGCAGTCTTGTGAGATCCTTAATTTCCTTAAGGATAATGCGGGTTCGCATTTCACGAGTCAGGAGATATCCGATCATTTCAGAAAACAGGGAATAAACATCGGCCAGGCCACGATATACAGACGTCTGGACCGCCTTACGACTGACGGCCTGGTAAATAAGTACATCATCGATGAGAAATCTCCGGCTTGCTATGAATTTATAGGCACGGAGCACTGCAGCCAGGGAAAGTGCTATCACATGAAATGTGAGCAGTGCGGCAAGCTTATCCACCTTAACTGTGATGAGATAAATGCATTTTTCGAGCACGTGTCAGAAGAACACGGCTTTGTGCTTGATCCTAAAAGAACGGTTTTCTACGGGATCTGCAACGAATGCAATAACAGCGATTCCTGATTATCAGAGCATATTTGCACGCTTGGTGACTTCGTCTCTTCTGCGCTTGATTATGCGTGCGCGGAAGATGAGGAGCACGATTACGAGCAGGAGAATAAGTCCCGACAATACGGCGAAAGTCACGAGAATGCTGCGGACACTGGTAAGATTGGTGATCTTCTCAGGATTTACCTCTACGACGCCGGCTTTTTTCTGAATCTCAATGACAAGGGTTCCGATGAGATATGTCTTATCGGAATAAACCTTACAAAGAGGTATCTCAAGTGTCTGTTCATCAACCTGAGTGTCAATTACCGTTTGCGACAGGTCGATCCTGTTTGTGCTTCCGAGCTGGGCTCTTGCTGATGTGGTCGTAATGTACTGGTCAAGAACGACTCGCTGCTCGGCTACATAAAGGTTTGTGTCTGACAGGAGGTCTGAGATCTGCATGTTGGCCTCTTCAACAAGGGGAGTAAACTCGGCTTCAGTTATCTCAACCGTTGCAAATGTTGAGTAGCCGTACTCGAAAAGTCTTATGAGGTCAGAATATCTGATGTCAGGGTCTTCTGCGTTAAATACGCATCCGACAAGTGTCCTGTTGTTCTTTTTTGCAGCTGCGCAGAGCGTGTAGCCTGCGGAATTCGTAAATCCCGTCTTGCCGCCTGCATAGTACTCGTAACCGTATGTCGTTGTGTTTACGAACCTGTTGCTGTTGGCAAGGTCTCTCTCGCTGCTGTATTTGTTGGTAGCGCTGATCGTATAGTTAAGAGTCTTGGCTATCTCTGAATAGTTTGTGTTGGTTACGGCTTCGTTAAGGATAAGAGCCATATCGTAAGGCGTAGTAACGTTGTTGGGGTCTGAAAGACCGTAAGCAGAAGAGAAGTGTGTATTGATGCAGCCGAGCTCTGAAGCCTTGGCGTTCATTATCTCGCAGAAGCCTGCTTCCGTGCCGCCCATGTACATGCCGAGCGCAAGGCTGGCATCGTTGGCTGACTTGAGGACTGCCGCATAAATAAGATCCTGTACGCTGATCTCTTCGCCTTCCTGAAGACCGAGCTTAACGTAGTCGGAAGTGATCTCGTCCATTGCTTCGGCGATCTCTTCAGTGATGGTGACTGTCTCGTTCATGTCGAGACGCTCCAATGCCAGAAGGACAGTCATGACCTTAGTCATTGAGGCAGGCTCTTTCTGGACATCGTAATCACTGCCCAAAAGGATAGTGCCGCTGGTGGCATCGTAGAGAATATAAGAAGAAGCGGAGATCTCAGGAGCATCCTCATGAACTTCGCTTAATAGGTCAGTTTTGCGCTCTGAAGCGGTGACGATGCCGTCGTTGGGATCGTCAGGACGTGTTTCATCGGCCGCAACAATTGTGCCTGTGGAAGCCAGAATGCTTGAAACAGTGATGAAAAGGGCAGTTATGCCGGTTAAGATCTTTTTACCGAATGCTTTCATAAGGTCTCCCATTTTGATTTTGACCATAACATTATATTTTCTTTTGAGGAAAAAACAAATAAAAACGCGTTAGTGTAATTTTAATTAAAAATATAAAGCGATTTACTGTATAATTAGCGAGGTTACGAAATGGAGCATTAAATGGCAATTATTAAGACTACAGATAAAGACAAGCTTGACTTTGACGCCGCTATATCGGAGCTTAGTGAGTATTTTTCATCTCTGGGAGCACGCAAGGGCAGAGCTTTAACATATAACGTCCTGACTTACGGATGTCAGCTCAATGAATCTGATTCCGAGAAACTCACGGGCATGCTGACTTCAATGGGACTTAAGGAATCTTCTGGCGGAGAGCTCGATGCTGCCGATGTCATCGTTTTCAACACATGCTCTGTCAGAGAGAATGCTGACAGACACCTGTTCGGTAATCTCGGTGTTTTCAAGGCGCTCAAGAAAACTGACAGGGATGTGATCATCGCTGTTTGCGGATGCATGATGAAGGTTCCCGAAAATGTCGCGAAGATCAAGAAATCATATCCTTATGTGGATCTCGTTTTCGATCCCCAGCAGATACACAGATTCCCTGTGCTTTTGAGAGATTCGATAAGAGACAAGAAGCAGATGGTGAATATATCTGCTGACGACTATATTGCGGAAGACAGCTTTTTCCCGATCGACAGAAAAAGAAAGTTCAGAGCTCTCGTGCCCATCATGTACGGCTGCAATAACTTCTGTTCTTACTGCATAGTTCCTTATGCAAGAGGCAGGGAGAGATCAAGGGATTTCGATGAGATCGTTAGAGAACTCGCAGATCTTGCTTCCAAGGGCTATAAGGAAGTAATGCTCTTAGGCCAGAACGTCAATTCCTATAAGGGTGAAGGCGGAAAGACATTTGCCGATATCTTAAGAGCGGCATCTGATTTCAAGGAATTCTCAAGAGTAAGATTCATGTCTTCACATCCTAAGGACCTTTCTGACGAGGTCATAGACATAATGGCCACAAGACCCAATGTCGAAAAGCATCTCCATCTGGCAATGCAGTCAGGTTCAGACAAAGTTTTAAAGGACATGAACCGTCCTTATACGATCGACAGATTCCTTGAGATCGTTGATAAATTCAGAACCAAAGTAGAAGGCGGATCGCTTACGACTGACATTATCGTAGGATTCCCGGGTGAGACCGAGGAAGACTTTGAGCAGACACTTGTAGCCGTTGATAAGGCAAAGTTCGATGCAGCATTTACTTTCCAGTATTCTCCGAGGCCCGGCACGAAGGCCGCATCTTTCCCTGACCAGATCCCGCAGGATGTAGTGACTGAAAGATTCGGAAGACTTACGGAATATACGAACCGTTTTGCAGAAGAGTCCAATGCCAGACTTGTCGGCAAGACATACGAAGTACTTATCGAAGGCATCAGCAAGGCAGGTGACATGACCTTCTCCGGAAGGACAATTACAAACCATCTGGTTAACTTTACGATTCCTTCTGATCTCGGCATCGAGGTAGGTCCTGATATGCTTGAAGGCAGGCTCTGCGAGGTCAGGATCGAACGTGCAAGACCTTATTCCGTTGACGGTGTGCTCGTCAGCCTGAAGGGAGAATGAGCATGGTCGATAACAACGGATTTGATGAGAATAACGTAAAAGCGGCCGGCCAGTTCCCGATGAGCCTTTCAGACCTTAAGCCTGAAGAGCTTTCGCCCATGATGCAGCACTACGCCGAGATGAAGGCAAAGTGCGAGGATTCGTTCCTGTTATACAGACTCGGCGACTTCTACGAGATGTTTTTCGATGATGCCGTAAAGGCAGCTAAGATCCTTGAACTCGCGCTCACAAGAAGAGACTGCGGTTCAGGTTACAGGGCACCGATGTGCGGCATTCCTTTCCATGCATATTCAACATATGCCAACAGGCTTGTCCAGGCAGGATATAAGGTTGCCATCTGCGAGCAGCTCGAAGATCCTTCGGTTGCCACAGGCCTTGTTAAAAGAGGCATCATAAAGATCCTTACACCCGGTACCATCACGGAATCGGGCGGACTTGAAGACAGAAAGAATAACTTCCTGATGAGTATCTACTGCGTTGGCTCGCAGTTCGGCGTTGCGTGTGCGGATATCTCGACAGGTGATTTCGAAGCTACACAGCTGACTCTTACGGATAACGGTGAGCACCTTATAAATCTCATCGGCAAGTATTCTCCGTCAGAGATCATCTATAACTCGAATTTTGAGGGTACTCCCGAACTGTCAGCTATTAGGACAGGTACTGATATCGCACTGACTCGCCGTAATGACAGGGACTTCTCCGAAAGCCTTTTCAGGAACAGCGGCGCTGCGGTCCAGGATGCCAAGCTCTTTACCAATCCAGAGATGATGTTCTGCGCCTGTGCAGCTCTCATCCTTTATGCCGAAGAGACTCAGACCGATAAGGTCAGATATCTTGACATAGTAAGGTGCTATAAGATCTCCGATACGATGGAACTTGATATTGCTACGCGTACGGGACTGGAACTTACTTCAACCATCAGGACAAAACAGAAGAGGGGTTCGCTCCTCTGGGCAATAGACAGGACCAAGACTTCAATGGGCGCAAGACTTCTCCGCAAGTGGGTAGAAGAACCTTTGATAAGCGTTAAGGCCATAAACAGAAGGCTTGATGCCGTTGAAGAAGCAAAAGAGAAATACATGGCGCGCCAGCAGATCATTGAAGGTCTGTCAGGCCTTTACGATATCGAACGTCTTTCTGGCAAGGTTTCTTTGGGAACATGCAATGCCAGAGATCTTCTGGCGTTGAGAAACTCTTTGCGCAAGATCCCGTTTGTAAGAGAAGGCCTGGAAGAATTCGGCAAGGGCATGTTCAAAGAGATCAAGAATTCAATGGATCCTCTGACTGATATATGCGAACTTCTCGAGAAGTCCATCAATGAAGATGCTCCCGTTACCGTTAAAGACGGTGACATCATCAAGCGCGGATATAATGCTGAATGTGATGAACTTTACGACCTCGCAAAGAATGCCAAAGAATACATTCTCCAGCTTGAGAATAACGAGCGCGAGAGGACCGGTATCAAGACTCTCAAGATCGGTTACAACAAGGTGTTCGGATACTTCATCGACATCCCCAGAAGCCAGTCTGACAAGGTGCCTGAAGAGTATGTAAGAAAGCAGACCCTCGTAAACAATGAACGTTATATTACTCCGCAGATCAAGGAACTCGAAGATAAGATCGTATCAGCTTCATCACGCCGTATCGCGCTTGAGTATGAACTGTTTACCGAAGTAAGGGAGAAGGTCTCAGCCGTATCCCAGAAGCTCTTTGATACAGCACGTTCGATTGCGCAGACGGACGTTATCACTTCTCTTGCCGAGCTTGCGGAGGTCGAGAATTACGTTAAGCCCTCTATTGACGATTCAGAGGTCATTGATATCAAGGGCGGAAGACATCCTGTTGTTGAGCAGATGATGAGATCTTCTCATGAGTCATTCGTTCCCAATGACATTACGATGGACGAAGAAAAAAGACTTATGGTACTTACCGGTCCAAATATGGCAGGTAAGTCTACGTTTATGAGACAGACTGCTTTAATCGTTCTCATGGCTCAGATAGGATCTTTTGTTCCTGCACAGAGTGCGAAGATCGGACTTGTGGATCACATCTTTACAAGGATCGGCGCTTCCGACGATATCTCTACAGGACAGTCAACGTTCATGGTCGAGATGAGGGAAGTGTCTTATATCCTTAAGAATGCTACCCGTAAGAGCTTATTGCTCCTTGATGAGGTTGGAAGAGGTACCAGCACATACGACGGCCTCTCAATTGCATGGGCAGTTATCGAATACATCATCGACCCTAACATTCTTTACAGCAGAACTATTTTCGCAACGCATTATCACGAGCTCAACCAACTTGAGCGTCTTAACCGCGGAGTATATAACAATCACGTTGAGGTCAAAGAGGAAGGTGACAGCGTTACATTCCTTCATAAGATCTCATCAGGCGGAACTTCAGACAGTTATGGTATTGAAGTTGCAAGACTTGCAGGGCTTCCTTCAGATGTCCTGCTGCGTTCAAAGGCAATTCTTTCTGAGCTTGAGAGGATCGGAAAGTTCAAGGTCAAGGGTAACCGAGAGAACATGAACAGTGATGAGGAACTCTCCACTGAAGTAATGCCCGGCCAGGAATCTTTCTTTAATCCCGATAACGTGGTTTACCGCAAGGAAGATAAGATCCGTCAGACATTAAGAGATCTCGATCCCACGAGACTTACGCCTATTGAAGCAATGAACATACTCTATGAATTGAAGCAGAAGTGCTCGGAGGAAGACGTTGGGCAGGATTAATATATTAGATACCAAGACCGCCAATGCCATCAAAGCAGGTGAGGTAATCGAGCGTCCCGTTTCAGTTGTCAAAGAGCTGATTGATAACGCGATAGACAGTGGCGCTACCAGGATCACCGTAGAATTTGCAGGCGGCGGAATATCGCTTATCCGCGTAACCGATGACGGATGCGGCATGGACAGGGAAGATGCGGAAAAGGCTTTCCTTATCCACGCAACATCAAAGCTTCATTCGATCGAAGATATTTATTCTCTCTCGACAAACGGATTCAGAGGCGAGGCACTTGCTTCAATTGCTGCCTGCTCAGATGTAACTCTCACTACATGCCTTAAAGGTGAGAATGAAGGAACCAAAGTTGTCTATGAAGACGGTTCCCTAAAAGGCGTTTACGATAACTCGGCATGCACCGGAACCACTGTTGAGGTGAGAAATCTTTTTAAGAATCTTCCTGCGAGATACAAGTTCCTTAAGAAAGATTCTACTGAAGGAATGTACATAACGGGACTTATCGAAAAGATAGCCGTTATTGCACCCGAGATATCAATAAAGCTCATCAAGGACGGATCAGTCTTATTTACCACTCCGGGCAACGGATCTTCACTTGACGCAGTATATGCCGTTTACGGTAAAGAGACAGCCAAAGCACTGGTGCCCGTCAGCTTCAAATATGAGGGCGGAAGGATCGAAGGATTTACCGGAATGACTTCTTTTGTCAGAGGCAACAGAGGCCTTCAGGTAGTTTATGTTAACGGAAGACTCATCCACAGCAAGACAGTATCGGCTGCCATCGATGAGGCTTATAAGAACGCAGTAATGAAGAACAAGTTCCCTATATGTTTCCTCATGATCTACTGCGAACCCGGAACGGTCGATGTTAACGTTCATCCGCAGAAGAGCGAAGTAAAATTCAGCAATGACGGAGATATCTTCAGACTTGTTTATCACGGCATTAAAGATGCGCTTAATAAAAACGGTGAAGCAGGAACTCTGTTCGGAGGCATAGCTTCGAAGGAAGAAGAGGATACCAATACGGGAACGCAGCTCAGATACGATTTCTCGGCATCTGCATCTGCTTCCAAAGCATCTTCAAAGCCTTCATCTTCGACAGCGTCACATAAACTCGGAAACAGCCAGCAGGGCGATCCGGCGGCAGCCAACAAACTGCTTCAGATCCTATCTGATTTCAAGCCTGATCTTGAAGCGTTGAAGGAGACACCCGATGAGCCTAAAGCTATTGAAGAAAAGGCTTCAGATGAAGTTATTTCCGTATTTTCGGGCGAGCCTGAGGCACCTGCTCCGGCCATCATTGAGGATGTGGCAGAGAACAGGACTTTGACTGATATCGACAGACTTGCTGCGGCTGACTTTGTCGGAATAATCTTCTCGACTTACATCATCCTTCAGAATGAGGACGTATGCTTTATCGTTGACCAGCATGCTGCCCACGAGAGAGTGCTGTACGAAGAATTCATGGTCAAGAAAAAGCCGGGCGTTGCACCTGCTGTAGAACAGGTTCTATCTCCTCAGATACTTACGCTGTCGTGGGAAGACTACAGCTTTGTAGAAGATAAGATAGACAGATTCAAGGAAAACGGCTTTGAACTTGAACTTTTGGGTGACAGACAGATTGCGGTAAGAACAGTGCCTCTCGGCAAAGCCGGAAAACAGTCAGAAGTATTCAGCGCGATACTTACTGATCTTAAGCGTGAAGTCCCTTCCAAATCAGAGATCTGGTACCAGCTTATCCAGACTACGGCTTGTAAGGCTGCAATAAGAGCAGGAGATAAGATAACACAGCAGGAGGCCATGGCCCTTATCGAAAAGCTTTCAAAACTTGAAGATCCTTATCACTGCGCTCACGGCAGACCGACATTCTTCACTGTCTCAAAGAAAGACTACGAGAAGAATTTTAAGAGAATAGTCTGATGGATAATCTGTTTCCGGTAAAAGGCTTATATTCATATATCCCGATAATCGCAGGGCCTACGGCGAGCGGCAAAAGTGCGCTTGCACTGGAAATCTGCAGACAGGCAGACGGTGAACTCGTCTGTGCAGATTCCATGCAGATCTATAAAGGGCTCGATGTCGGTACTGCAAAAGACACTAAAGAAGAGATTGGAAATGTTCCCCACTATCTGACGGATATCATTGAACCCGGAACAGATTTCTCTGTATACGACTATCTCAATACGGCTTTGCCGGTTATTAAGGATATCCTTGAAAGAGGCAAACTTCCCGTTGTCTGCGGCGGTACAGGCCAATACATCTCATCTCTTTTATATGGTCTTGATTACGGTACCGGCGATGAGGATGCAGAGATCCAGGCTACAAAAGAACTTGAAGCTGAATATGCGGAAAAGGGTATCGATCCTTTGTATGCAAGACTTATGCAAGAAGATCCGGAAGCAGCAAAGATGATCCATCCGAACAATACCAGACGAGTGATAAGGGCGCTTGCCGTTCACAAGGCTCTCGGCATTACTTTCAGCGAGAAGAATAAACGTTCAAAACTAAACGGACCTGAATATCCGTTCAAGGTTTTCATGATCGACTGGGACAGGGAAGTGCTTTACGACAGGATCAATAAGCGCGTCGGCATAATGATCGATAATGGTATTGTTGATGAAGCGAAAAGGCTTCTCGAATCCGGTGTGGACAGAAAGTCTACATGCTGGCAGGCCATCGGTTATAAAGAGATGCTTAAATACATCGAAGGCGAAGAGTCTTTGGATGAGGCAGCCGACAGGATAAGGATAGGCACAAGACATTACGCAAAGCGTCAGCTCACGTGGTTTAGAAGCATGGGGGATGACGTGATACGCATTAAGCCTGATGCGCCTGAAAAGAATTCCAAAATAGTTTTGGAACAATGCAGATAAAAAGTGCTGAAAATCAGTTTCAGCACTTTAATGTATCAAACCAACTTGATATAATAAGGAAAATTTCAAGACTAGTATCAACTTTTGTTTGAACTGGTGATTTTACTTGAAAATACGCTGTCAGCAACGATAATTATATTAACCGTTGGGCCCATGCAGAAAGGAGGTAGTTAATCAATTGTATAACGATGTAAACCAACTACCTTGCCGAGAATTCTGCAACCTTCTGTATTAAACGGAATCGGCGAATAGGCATCATTTTCAGGGAATAGATAAGGGATACCGTTCTTTTTTCCAAAACGCTTAACTGTAGCTTCGTCATCGATCAAAGCAGCGATGATATCACCTTCATCACAAGTGTTTTGCTTACGGACAATGATGAGATCGCCGTCAAGAATGTGAGCATTGATCATACTGTTACCGCTGACTTTAAGCATGAATGCTTCAGAATCTCCGATAATGGACTTCCCGACAGGGAATGAATCAGTGTAATTCTCATAAGCAAGGATTGGAATTCCGGCAGTGATCTTACCGATAACAGGAATGTTGCGGTAATCATTAAGCTCAGTGACGCTTGCGGAATCGGAGAGATCCTGTTCTGTACTGTTGGAATTCTGCTTGATAACGATGGCTCTTCTGAGTCCTGGTCTGTATTCGATCCTGCCCAGGCTGTCGAGCTGCTTAAGGTAAGTATGAACTGAGGAAGTTGATTTGAGGCCGACGCCTGCACAAATATCGCGAACCGAAGGCGAGATCTGATTCTTACTGATATAGTCGCATAAATAGTTGTAAACGCGTTCAATTGTTTTGTCGCCGGACTGCATAAACTATCCTCCAAACATATTTTCTAAGTTAATAATATCATTCTTTTCAATTGTGTCAAACAATTGTTCAGTTTGAAATTTAATAAAGGAGTATGCTTATGGACGAAAGTGACAAGAAGAAAAAGAAAAAACGTACAAACAGCTATGATGATGCTTTGGACAATGCCGCTTCCTTTGAAGAAGCCAGGGCCATCATCAATGCAAGGCTCAATCATCTGTGCATAGATCTTTCTGATTGTCCTGAAGTCGAGAACCGGCTGATCAGGGAGATCAACAAAGCATATGAGGACCAGAATGTAAACCTTATGGATCTTTATGCCGGGTTCTATTCGCCATGTAAGGTATCAGATACCGTTTTCGTGCCAAGAGGACAGGGCGACATGAATGACGTCATGATCGATTTCTCTGAAGGCTTCGATGAATTCGTCGAGTCACTCGAAGAAACTTATGTAAACAATATCATGAGAAGAAGGAGGGCAGCCGTCCTCCTGAAGAGGATGCTTTCGATGAAGCTGCCTTATTCAAGACTTATGTATTTGTATTACTATAAGAAACTTGATCCGATTGTAATAATCGATGATCTGTATATAAGCAGGGCGACCTTTTACCGGATCAAATCCGTAGCGATCAATATGCTGACAAGCATGTATTTTACGCCGGGTGACCAGGATCCTGAGGAGAAGGGTGGAAGCAAATGACTAGATAATGCCACTTCTTACTTATGGTAAACAATGCTATAATCGCCTCTAGCAGGTAAAAATATGGCAGTTAATCAGGAAGACAGAAATTCGGATATCATCCAGGCAGGTAATGGCAAGAGCAATGCTGTGCTCGATTTTTTTGGTTGCTCTTACCGTGCTACCGTAAGACTTATCAAGGGACTTCCTTCAAGGTTTGTAAATTACTTCAAACGTAAGATCAAGGAATACCGCAACAGACCCAAGAGGACTGACATCAGCCGTGTATATGTTGTTGTAGGCTATACGACCAAAAAGCGTGTGGATGAAAAGTTCAATGCGGAAAGAAGAATGATGATAATAAGAAGGGGCCTTCTTATATTGATCTTTATTCTTATCCTTTTTATTGCAGTGGACAGAATCACGGGTCTTGTGAACTACGGAGAGATGGCTCAGATATTCGGTATCGATTCCTGGGATGAAGTAGTTGAGAACGATCCTTTTGAAGACAGAACGACACAAACTTCTGCTACTGCCGTTACAGAGATGACTATAAGTACCTGATTGCCAGCTTATCATACCTAAAAAGTATAATTGTAATACCAAAAATGAAAGTTCAAATTTCTGAACTTTCATTTTTTAATTTCCTATTGAAATTGGCAAAGTCTTGTAATACTATACATAACGATTGGTTTAAACTAGGTCCTAATACCTATGCTTTCAGTCTACAAAATGAATAATTAGCCTGGCGAACTTGCAAAATTGAATTCCAGGCAGAAGAAAGGTGGAAATCTTATGGATTACAAGATTGAGAATGAGTATCTTAATGGTCTCATGCAGAAGGTTATGGCAAGGAATGCTAATGAGCCCGAGTTCTTCCAGGCTGTTTATGAATTCCTTAACTCTATTGCTCCGGCACTTCCCGTACACCCTGAGCTTATCGAGAAGCAGGTTCTTGAGAGAATCGTAGAGCCTGAGCGTCAGATCATGTTCAGAGTTGCTTGGATCGATGATGCAGGCAGAATTCAGGTTAACCGTGGTTACAGAATTCAGTTCAACAGTGCTATCGGACCTTACAAGGGAGGTCTCAGACTCCATCCCTCTGTTAACCTCAGCATCCTTAAGTTCCTCGGCTTCGAGCAGATCTTCAAGAACTCACTCACAGGTCTCCCTATGGGCGGCGCTAAGGGTGGTTCCGACTTCGACCCTAAGGGTAAGTCTGACAACGAAGTAATGGCTTTCTGCCAGAGCTTCATGCGTGAGCTTTACAGACATATCGGACCTGACCTCGATGTACCTGCAGGTGACATCGGTACAGGCGCAAGAGAGATCGGCTTCATGTTCGGTCAGTACAAGAAGATCGTTAACGAGTTCTCCGGCGTACTCACAGGTAAGAAGCTTTCATTCGGCGGTTCACTCGCTAGAACAGAAGCTACAGGTTATGGTCTCTGCTACTTCGTAGATGCTCTCCTCCACGAGAAGATGAATACTTCTTTCGAGGGCAAGACAGTTGTTATCTCCGGTTCGGGTAACGTTGCTATCTATGCTACACAGAAGGCTCAGCAGCTCGGCGCTAAGGTTGTTGCTCTCTCTGACTCTAACGGTTATGTATATGATCCTGAGGGCATCAAGCTTGATATCGTTAAGGACATCAAGGAAGTTAAGAGAGGCAGAATCAGCGAGTATGCTGACAGAGTTCCTTCCGCTAAATACACAGCAGATGAGAATGGTTCAAAGGGCATCTGGACAATTCCTTGCGACATCGCTCTTCCTTGCGCTACACAGAACGAGCTCGGAATCGAGTCTGCTAAGACACTCGTTGCTAACGGCGTAAAGGTTGTCGGTGAGGGCGCTAACATGCCTACAACACTCGAAGCTACAAAGTTCTTCCAGGAGAACGGCGTATTCTTCACACCTGGTAAGGCTTCCAATGCCGGCGGTGTTGCTACATCCGGTCTTGAGATGTGCCAGAACAGCGCTCGTCTTTCTTGGACATTCGAGGAAGTTGACGCTAAGCTCAAGGACATCATGGAGAACATCTTCCACACAGTTGATAAGACAGCTACTGAAGTTGGCTGCGAGAACAACTTCGTTGTCGGCGCTAACATCGCCGGTCTCCTTAAGGTTTCTGACGCTATGATCGCTCAGGGCTGCATCTGATAGTAGACTTAATAAGTTGAAATAGTTGAGGGCTGCGGTATTTATCGCAGCCCTTTTACTTTGAAAATCGAACTGTTTTTTCTTATACGAAATATACAAAAGACGGCTATTTGCCACAGTTTTCTTTTATTCTTATTCGTTTGGCATCATTGGTGTTGATGATATAATTTAATGTCTTTTGAAAAGGAATATATAAGTGGAGATAATTAACTGAAATGAGTAAGAAAAGCCATGACGCTGAAGGGAATAAACCCCGCAAGAAGTCTAAGGCAGCAGCATATTTCGTCAGAGTCCTGGCAGCCGTTCTCGGCCTTGCCATCGGTTTCTGTCTTTACTGGGTTTATATTTTCGGCGGTACATTCGTATCAGTACCGGTTGTAAATAAGGAAGATTATTCGACTATGGATCTTTCAGAAGGTGGCAGTACTACTGGCGGAGATGTAACTTCTTCCTGGTTTGATGGCGGTCACACAAGACTTTACTATGATCCGTCACATCCGATCATTGAGGTAAAGCAGAAGGATCCCAATATTGAGAACATCCTTGTATTCGGTATTGATGCCAGAGGCACGGATGACTATGCATGCCGTACAGACTGCATGATGATCCTTTCTATAAATAAAAAAGATAATTCCTTAAAGATTATTTCTCTCATGAGAGATACGGCTGTATATATCGGTGATACCGAAGACACACTGGGAACCAGACTGAATAAGCTTAATTCCGCTTACCATTTCGGTGGTGTTGGCGAGATGATCAATACCATCAATGTTATCTTCGACCTTGATATTCAGCGTTTTGTTATGTTCGATTTCGGCAGTGCTGCAGAGATCATCGACCTGTGCGGAGGTGTTGAGATCGATGTCAGACCTGAGGAGTTATCCTATTTGAACGAGGACCTTGATGAGTCCCGTGCTCTTGACGGTAATACTTCTCCTCATATAACATCAGGCGGCGTTCAGGTTTTGGACGGACATCAGGCTGTTGCATGGTCAAGAATCAGACATCTGGATTCGGATTTTGCCAGGGCTTCCAGACAAAGAACAGTTGCTACGGCTTTGATGACAAAAGTAAACGGCATGTCTTATGGCCAAAAACTTCAGCTTTTAAACGATTCGGCAGGCGTATTCGAGACAAATATGAATACTGCTGATATAATGCGTGTGGCATTAAATTGTTTTGCGTGCTTGGAAAATAGAGAAGAATACAGATTTCCTGAGGATGGAACTTACACTGTTCAGAACGATCCTTGGATGATGTTGATAGATTTTGACGAACAAAAACAAAGAATAAACGACTATATTTGGGGTGAATAAAGATGAGTAAGACAGTTGCAACTTGTATTGCCGAGACTAACCTTATACAGGGTGAACCTCAGGAGAACGTATTCTTTCTTACGCTTTCACGTAAGATCGAAGACTTCCCGAACGAGTTCTTAAGAACAGCCAGATCTACATCTCCGATCCAGATCTGCGCGATCTTCTCGACAATCGGTCCCGACAATCTTTCTGCTGTATTGAACCTTGAGCTCAATGCGGAGCTCGAAAAGATCGTAGCCGCTTGCGCCAATCAGGCAGTTCTTGATTTCGACGGTTTTGCAAACCAGGTAATCAACACCCTCAATGTTAAGGTATGTAATTTCGCCGCTAATAAGGGAACACAGTTCAAGACATCAATGTCCATGTTCGTCATCGAAGGCGACATTCTCCGTGTTATCCATGTCGGTATTACTAAGGCAGTATTATTCAGAAATAACCGCATCATGCTCCTTACAGAAGAGCAGACTGTTGCGCACAGATATGTACAGATGGGTGCCATCCAGGCTTCCGAAGAACTCACACATCCCGAGAACATGAATCTTACACAGTATCTCGGTAAGATGCCTCAGGAAGGTCCCGTTAACGCAGATAAGAAGGTTCACTTAAAGCTCCAGGACGATGACGAATTGTTCCTCATGGGCGTAGGCTTATCAAGAAAGCTTCCTTCCCAGATGCGCAACTCCATCATCGCAAAGCCCTTATCTACTGAAGTTAAGTCCAAGGAAATCATCAATGCAGCTGTAAGCTATGGCCTGAAGGCCGGTCTTACACTCATCGATATCAAGGTTGAGTCTACATTCCTTCTTCCGGGTGACGCTGTTATCAACAATAACCTCAAGAGCGATGCCCAGGTAGCAAAGTCCGGCAACGCTTCAAAGGCAAAGTCCAACGCTTACAGCAATTTAGATTCTGACGAAGATTCATCCGATACGATCAACTTTGTGCCTGGTGAAGCAGGCAACGGCATTTCCGATGAGGAAGAAGAGCCCATCGTTAACGAGAAGAAAGAGAAGGCAAAGACTGTCATCATTCCTATCGTTATCTTCATCGTCTGCATCGTTCTCGGATTCGGTGTTACATTCATGATCTTCAACATGAAGAATCTCATCAACTTCAGTGAGACAACAACATCACTTGCAAATGCAAACGCAGTAGGCTCAGTTCTTTATGCATCAAGCGACGGTGTTCCGGTATATTCATCCGCATCACTTGACGGTACGGTCATTGCACAGCTTAAGCGCGGCGACGTTGTTACGCTCCAGGAAAAAGTGGATGATACTTTCTCCAAGGTTATTACAGCTAACAACGTAACAGGTTATATCCTTACCGCCCAGCTTCTTGATCATGATCCTACACTTAATGATCCTACAACAGTTATGACCGGTGATCCCACACCTGTTCCGGTTACCACAACAACAGAAACAGCTGCACCTATTGAGACAACTGCCGTTCAGACAGACAGAGTCAATAATGGCGGCGGAAACACCACAACTACGACTACTACAGCTGAGGAGACTAGTGAATCTACTACTGAACCTCCTGAAAGCGAAACTATAGCTTCACCTACACCTACAGAGTCATCTGAGACTCCTGCTTCACCTACACCTGATCCTAATGGAGGTTCTGGTGAAGGCAGCGAGATTGGCGGCGGTTCCGGTGAAGGCGGTGGTTCCGGCGAAGGCGGTGGCTCCGGTGAAGAAGGCGGTTCCGGTGAAGGTGGCGGTTCCGGCGAAGGTGGCGGCTCCGGTGAAGGCGGTTCCGGCGAAGGCGGCGGTGCTGGTGAAGGCGGCAATGCCGGCGGTGAAGGCGGCGGAGACGCAACAGTTTAATCTACAATCTAATTGAATCATTAGAAGGGATGTCTTGCGGCATCCCTTTTTCGCGAGCAACAAATAAAATACCCGCTGACCAAAGTAGCCGGCGGGTATTGATGTTATGTAATCAGAACTATTAATTAATAGCGGAACAATTCCTTGTAGAGAACTCTTACCGCATAAGAACAGTAGGATTCGGATACACCGAACATCATGGAGATCTCGGATGCGCCCTGGTTGACGATGCGGAGGTTGATGCCGGCATTGGAGAGGGCAGAAGCCGCTCTTGCCATGATACCTACGGAATTTGCCATAGCTTCACCGACGATCATGACGATTGCGAGGTCTCTGTCTACCTTAACGTCAGCTTCAAGCTCTTTCTTGATCCTGTCTACGATGATTGCTTCTTTTTCCTCCGTGAAATACTTCTTGCGGAGAACGATTGTTACTGTATCGATTCCGGAAGGAATGTGGTCGATGGAGATGGCTTCATCAGAGAAGATCTTAAGGAGCTGTGCAAGGAAGCCGACCTGACGGTTCATCATGTACTTGCTTACTGTTACCGTAGCAAAGCCCTTGTCGCCTGCGATACCTGTTACGAGTGAATCGTAGTGTGAACGCTTGGATACGATCATCGTGCCCTTGGCGGAAGGGTTGTTTGTATTCTTGATGTTGAGAGGAATACCGCGTGCAAAAACAGGATAGATAGCCTCTTCGTGAAGAACCGTGAATCCGGCATAAGAAAGCTCACGCATCTCGTCGTATGTGATCTCCGTGATAGGGAAGGGGTTCTTTACGAGGTTGGGGTTAACAGCGAAAACGTTGTCAACGTCTGTCCAGTTCTCATATACGTCAGCGCCAACGGCTGCTGCAAGGATGGAGCCTGTGATGTCAGAACCGCCTCTGGAGAATGTGATGATCTTACCTGTCTTGGATACACCGTAGAATCCGGGGAATACGAGGATAACTCCTGTCTCATCCTTGAGCTTTGCGAGGTTGTCGTATGACTCAGGGAGGATTACTGCCTTGCCTGCTTCATCGTGCTCCAAGTAAAGACCGCATTCTTCGGGATTGCAGTATTTAGCAGGGTGGCCTGTTGATGTGAGATAGAAAGCTACGAGTCTTGCGCAGCAGTCTTCACCCATGGCCTTGACTGAATCAAGATAAGCTACATCTTCTGTATAGTCTGCCTTAACGATCTTGAGGAGTCTTTCCTCGATGTCGGGAAGCACCTTTTCAACATTAAGTTCATCGGCGATCTCTTCGTAACGTGCAAGGACAGCCTGAACTTCCTTGTCGTAGGATTCTCCTGCGATTCTTGCTTTGGCAACGGCAATGAGAAGGTCCGTCACCTTGATGTCATCCTTTGTACGCTTACCGGGCGCTGATACGACCATGATCTTTCGATCCTCGTCTGCTAAGAGAATGTTGCAGACCTTCTGAATCTGGAATGCGTTGGCAAGAGATGATCCGCCGAATTTAGTAACTTTCATTGTTTTATGCTCCTTGACTTGTCATATAGCCATATAATAATATCACAGGCGCGAAAAAATATGATTATAATTATTTTGATGCGTAGAAATTAGACGGTTTTAACACTGCCGCTAAGCAAATAGGAGTTTTCTTTGAACATTTTCAAAGCGATGAAGCCTGAAAAAGTATATGAAAGCCTTGTCCACATTCCGTGGGAAGAGCTTTACGGCAGCGGTATAGAGACGGCGCTTCTTGATTTCGACAATACGCTTGGACCCGATCACGCTACTGAGCCTGAAGAATATAGCTATGAGTGCGTCAAGATGATCGAAGAAAAGGGAATAAAGTGCTGTCTGGTATCAAACGCCAAGTCCGGAAGGTCTGCCAGGATCGCTGAAAAGCTTGGTATTCCTGTCGTTACCTATGCGAATAAGCCGGGAACGTCAGGTATTTTCCGTGCCATAGAACTCATGAAGACCACTCCTGCCAAGAGCGTTATGGTCGGAGACCAGGTATTTACCGATGTCATTGCAGGTAACAGGGCAGGGGTAAGAACCTTCATGGTTGAGAAGCTTCACAAGAAGGAGATCTGGTACGTCCTTTTGAAGAGACCTTTTGAGAAACTGGTAAGACTTATCGGTAAATTTTGATAATATGACTAAAAAGCTTTGGCTACTTGCATAGAATGACTCTTTCAAGTAAAATTACACAGTTAAGCACTTATTTATTAAAAAAGGAGAATAATTTATGATCAGCGCAGGAGACTTCAGAAACGGTTTGTGTTTTGAGATGGACGATCAGGTTTATCAGGTCGTTGAGTTCCAGCACGTTAAGCCCGGTAAAGGAGCTGCATTCGTAAGAACAAAGTACAAGAATGTTAAGACAGGATCTGTAGTTGAAAGATCTTTTAACCCTAACGAGAAGTTTGAGCAGGCTCAGCTTACAAGACAGGATATGCAGTATATCTATTCTGACGGCGATCTCTACTACTTCATGGATCAGGAAACATATGAGCAGACACCTATCCACCAGGATAAGATCGGTGACGGCATCAAGTTCCTCAAGGAAGAGATGGTTTGCAAGGTTGTATCTTACAAGGGCGATATCTTCCAGGTAGAGCTTCCTATCACAGTTGTTCTTGAGATCACAGAGTGTGAGCCCGGCGTAAAGGGTGATACAGCAAACAACGCTTCCAAGTATGCTACTCTTGAGACAGGCGCTGTTGTTAAGGTACCTCTCTTCGTTAACCAGGGTGAGAAGATCAAGGTTGACACAAGAACAGGCGAATATCTCGAAAGAGCTTAATTCAGTTAATTCAGCTGCCGCCCGCGGAATTGTATCCGCCTGCGGCAGTTTTTATCCGCACCTTTAAAGTTTAGAACATTCAAGGAACCGATATGGAAGACAATACTAACATCGAATCCATAAAAGGCGATCGTTCAATGACCCAGGGCTTTGTAGCCCAGTACGCATCTGAAGCTGCGCTCCAGATAGATGGTGTTTTGTCATTGGTTCCTTCTTTTGCTGTTGCACTTAAGGAAAAAGCAGGTGTGGTACATGAAGGCAAAGGGGTACGAGTTGTTTTCGGTGATGCCGAAGAAGGAACCGTATCGATCACCGTATATCCTGTTGTTAAATACGGAATGATCATTCCCGAGATTGCCTGGATGATTCAGGAAAAAGTTAAAAAGGACGTCGAGCGCTTTACCGGACTTACGGTAGAGAGTGTCGACGTTTATGTTTGCGGGGTTGAGGAGGTTTCATGAATTCCTTTATCAGAGCATTGATGTTCATTTATTCAGTCGTAATAGCCGTCATTTCTGTCGTGCTGTTATACGCGCTTGTTGATGATGGTATCTTTGCGGATATCCTGTCACCTCTGTCCACGATCGTTACCGGCCCTGTAAGCAGATATATCTATCTCGGCGTTCTGATGCTTCTTTTCATTACGTCGATCGTTTCCATAATGAACATCATCACATCAGGAAGACTCAACCGTACAAGACTCAGAAAGAATGATATCGGTACAGTTGATATCGGACCTGATGCCATCGAGAGTATCGCACTCAATGCAGCAAAGTCTGCACAGGTCGGTATCAAGAGCGCCAGATGCCATGTTGCTCCTGCCAAGAACCAGGCACTTAAAGTAACGGTATCCACAGAGCTCTATTCAAACGTTGAGATTCCTTCTTCCATGGCCAAGGTACAGGAGAAGGTAAAGAAGGATATCGAGAGATATACCGGTATCGCAGTAGAACAGGTTATCGTCAGAGTCTCCAAGGTTGAGCAGGCTCAGACAAAGGTTGAGAGCAGATAATAATGGAAAGGTTTTTATCCAAACTTTTCGAGAAACTCCGTAACACCAAGGCTGGTGTTATATTTGCTGTCCTGTTCTTTATCATCGGATTATTACTTTGCATATTCGGGTTCTTTAAGACCCTTTTTATCATATTAATGACAGCGGTAGGCTTCTTTGTAGGTTCGTTCCTCTTTTCCGATACGAGCAAGTTCAAGAAATTCCTTGACAGGATTTTGCCTCCGGGGAGGTTCAGATGAGTAGAATCGAGACACGTGAGCATGCAATGGAGTTATTGTTCCAGATTGGTTTCAGAAATGACCCCATCAGCAATCAGATAGAGACTTTCAAGGAGAATTTCCCTGAAGTAATCGAGGATGAAGCATATTTCCTCGACATCGTTTACGGTGTCATCAACAGCAGGGATGAGCTTGATGAGAAGTTCGTTCCTTTCCTTAAGAACTGGAAGCTCGAGCGTCTTCCTCAGACAGACAGGATCATTCTCGAGATCGCAGTATATGAGATCCTTACTGTTGAGGAGATCCCTACATCCGTATCCATCAATGAGGCAGTCAAGCTTGCCAAGAAGTATGGTACAGACAATTCATCATCTTACATCAACGGCGTATTGAGCAATTTCGTTAAGAGCATCTGAACTCATGTTCGACTTTGATAGCGTAAGCCGTCTTAACGGCTACATAAAACAATCCCTTGCTGACAATCCTTATCTTGCCGATTTTTCCGTAGTGGGCGAGATATCGCAGTACACTGTGTCTTCGAGGGGTCATGCTTATTTTTCTATCAAAGATGACCAGTGCGTTATTAACTGCGCCATTTTCGCAAGACAGAGATCACAGCTTAAGATCGAACCTGAGATCGGTATGAAGGTCAAGGTTTTCGGCGGTGTTGATTTCTATGCGCAGGGCGGAAAACTCCAGGTGATCGCCACAAAGATCGAAGAGATGGGCGCAGGCGATCTTCATGAGCAGTTCAATAAGCTTTTCAAGAAGCTTCAGGACGAAGGACTTTTCGATGGCAGTCACAAGAAAGCCATACCGATCCTTCCCAGACGTATCGGCGTGGTAACTTCCGCATCAGGAAAAGTAATTGCAGATATCGTTAACACGATCCGTAAAAGAAATCCCCATCACGATGTTCTTCTTTATCCCGCAAGCGTACAGGGCGTTGAGTGTCCTCCTGAAGTAATTGCAGGAATCCAATATTTTAATACAGAGAAAAACGTTGACGTAATCATTGTCGCAAGAGGCGGCGGTTCTTATGAAGAACTGTTCTGCTTCAATGACGAGGGTATAGCACGAGCAGTATATGCCAGTGAGATCCCTGTTATCTCCGCAATCGGTCATGAGCCTGATTATACGATCATCGACTATGTGGCTGATGTCAGGGCAGCTACACCTACGGCAGCAGGTGAGATGGTAATCGCTTCATACGCTGACCAGAAGAAAGACATAGATAATCTTGCACTTAATCTCGATATATCGATCAACCAGTTTATCGATTCAAGACGCAAGGCTTTAGATGTATATAAGAATCATAAGGCACTTCATTCTCCCGCATATTATGCGAGTGAGCAGCAGGCAGTGGTTAGAGAACTCAGGACAAGACTTGAAGCTCTGTCCGGGAACTTCGTAAAGCAGACTGCTTCTGAGATCAATGAGGTTAAGGTAAGACTAGATGCGCTTAATCCCGGAAACGTGCTTAAGAGAGGTTACTCTTATGTTTGTGACGGCGACGGTAAGGCGATCGAATCAGTTAAGTCTGTCAAAATGGGCGACAATGTGAGCATCGTTCTGTCAGACGGTACGTTGTTAAGTGAGATAAAAGACATAGAGAATAAAGATGATGGAGGAAATAAGAATGCCTGATTCTAAAGATAATGAGATGACATATGAAGCATGCATGGCTGAGCTTCGCCAGACAGTTAATAAACTTTCTGAAGGTAAGGCTACTCTTGATGAGTCATTAAAGCTTTATGAGAGAGGAATCGAGCTCGTATCTATCTGCGAGAATAAGTTAAATGAAGTTACTGCAAGGATCGAAGCCGTCAACAAGGCTAACGGCACCACTGATCCTCTTAACATAAGCGAGACCGGAGTCTGATGATGGAAAAAACTGATATTACTACTCTGCTCGATAAGACAGAGGCGTGGATATTACCTGAACTGGAGAGCATCTTCGATGAGAAAGAAATGGAAGATGTTACGGTCAAGGCTGCCATGTACAGCCTTATGGCAGGCGGCAAGAGATTAAGGCCGCTCATGATGCATCTTACTTCAGAGATGCTTAATGCAGGTCCTGACAAAGAAGCTGACATCAAGTATTTTGCTGCGACACTTGAGATGCTTCATACATATTCACTGATACATGACGATCTTCCGGGTCTTGATAATGACGAACTCCGCCGCGGTAAGCCCACATGCCATATGGTCTATGGTGAAGGCATAGCCATTCTTGCAGGTGATCTCCTCCTTAACAAAGCGATGGAGAGGATGTTTGCTATCTGCGAAAAGAACCCCGGCTATATCCATGCATCTTCCATGATGGCAGAGAATGCAGGCATCAGGGGAATGCTCGGAGGTCAGAGCATTGATATCGCATCCGAAGACAAGGAGATATCATTAGAACTTCTGACTGAACTCCAGGAGAAGAAGACCGGCGCATTTATTGAAGCAGCTATCGTAACTCCGTATTATCTTTATAAGAACATGACCAGGGAAGAAAGCACTTCCGATGAGACTGCAAAAGATCTGAGAAGACTCGCAAATCATATAGGACTTGCTTTCCAGATAAAAGACGACATTCTTGACGTTACTTCCAGCAGTGAGGTATTGGGCAAGAGCACGGGAAAAGACGAAAGAGATTCCAAGGCTACCTTTGTTACCCATCTGGGACTTGATGGAGCAAAGGGAAGACTGGATGAAGAGATAAAGAACATAAAGACGATCCTTGAAAAGCTTTCCGCTAAAGGCTTTGATACAAGGGACTATGAGACATTGGCGGACTTTCTTGTTAACAGGGACAGATAATGGATTATAAGTATCTCGGAAAGGACATTACACCTGAATCTCTTAAGGCCATGAAGCCTGAAGAGCGTGTTCAGCTGTGTTCCGAGTTAAGAGACAAGATCATAAAAACGGTAGCCGCAAACGGAGGACATCTCGCAAGTAACTTAGGTGCTGTCGAACTTACTGTTGCTTTGCTTTCTGTATTTGATTATAAGCAGGATAAGATAGTTTTCGATGTCGGACACCAGTCTTATTCATATAAGCTTCTCACGGGAAGGTTCGACAGGTTCAACACATTAAGACAGAAAGACGGTATATCGGGATTTCCTAGAATTACCGAATCTCCTTATGATGCTTTTGATACAGGTCACAGCTCCACATCGATCTCTGCTGCGATGGGTATAGCAAGGGCAAGAGATCTTGAAGGCAAGAAGAATGAAGTTGTTGCCATTATCGGTGACGGTGCTCTTACCGGAGGTCTTGCTTATGAGGCAATAAACGATCTCGGTCACAGCAAGACCAGGATGATAATAATCCTCAACGATAATGAGATGAGCATCGACAAGAATGTCGGAGGTCTTTCAAAGCACTTATCCAAGCTCAGAATCTCAACAGGATACATCTCCGCAAAGCAGACAACGGAATCATTCCTCCGTAAGCTCGGTTTTGTCGGAAGAGGTCTTATCAAGATCATCCTTGCGATCAAGGATTTCTTCAGATTCCTTTTGTACCGTAAGAAGCCTTCAATGTTTGAAGATCTCGGCCTTAACTATTACGGTCCTATCGACGGTCATAACATGGATGATCTCATCAAGGCTTTTGAGGCTGCAAAGGATATCAGGGGTCCCGTGCTCATCCACGTTCTGACACAGAAGGGCAGAGGATATGAGCCTGCTGAAACCAATCCTTCTGATTATCATGGTGTAGGACCTTTTGATATCAATACAGGAGTTACCACAAGCAAGAACAGCTATACGACCGTATTTGCAAATACGATCACTGAGCTTGCCGTTAAGAACCCTAAGATCGTAGCGATATCTGCCGCCATGACTCTCGGCACGGGTCTCGAAAATTACCAGATGAAATTCCCTTCGAGATTCTTTGACTGCGGAATCGCAGAAGAGCACAGCGTAACGATGGCAGGCGGCCTTGCTGTATCCGGCTTCATTCCTGTAGTTGCCATTTATTCGTCATTCCTTCAGAGAGCTTATGACGAGATGATCACTGACTGCTGCTTCATGAATAACCATGTTGTTTTCGCGATCGACAGATCCGGATTTGTCGGCAATGACGGACATACGCATCACGGACTTCTTGATATCTCTTATCTCAATTCAATGGTCAACATGACTGTATTCTCGCCGAGAGATTATCAGGATCTTTCCAGATGCCTTAAGTATGCAATAGAGAATGTTAAGGGCCCTGCGGCTGTAAGATATCCGAGAGGAGCTTCTCCTTTTGAAGCAAACGGTCCTTTGTATTCTGATATTTCAGAGTGTGTTCTCCCTCATGTCGTATGTGATTACGGCAATGATTTTGCGATCGTATCGACAGGCAAGATCTGTGAGGAAGCTGACAGGGCAGTGGAAGTCCTTAAAGAACAGGGAATTTTAGGCAAACACATCAACGTGGCAATGATAAAGCCTATGCCTGCTAAGGAAATATGGGATCTTCTGGTCGGCGTTAAGTACGTGTTCAGTCTTGAAGAGGGCATAATCAGCGGAGGCTTCGGTGAGGCACTTGAGCGTGAGCTTCAGATATTGGGATTTGAGAGTGATGTTACAGTTTTCGGTGTCAGAAATCCGATCGTAAGGGCAATGAGCCAGAAAGACCAGCTCAAGTATTGCGGCCTGGATGGAGATTCGGTTGCTTCTTCCATCAAGTCAGCTTTATCTAAGTAATTATTTACTTCTGTATTTTTATTCAACAAAGTGATTAAATATATAAAGGCTTAATCTGGAGGTTTATCTTCATGAATTACGGAATCTGCTCCAATGGTTCCAGAGATACCGGTTATGAGACTGCGATAAAGACGGCTCAGATATTGAGCGGTCTTGGTGCCGTACCTGTTTTTGAGACCGGCATGGATGAGACCTGCCCCAGGCTTAAAGAAATACAGGGTGTTGTTTTCGCGGACTTCCCGAAAACGGATCTTAAAGCGATCATATCCATCGGCGGTGACGGTACGTTCCTGTCGAAGGTAGCAAAATACAGGGAACTCGATACGGAATTTGT
>JAEEGJ010004624.1_pt1 | contig 45856 bp, 29 predicted proteins | sample 8958761 | NCBI WGS metagenome assembly JAEEGJ01 (sample SAMN16246546, study PRJNA631951) | gut metagenome | biome: gut microbiome; feature: rumen; material: RS-attached | host: Bos | place: Iran: Karaj | collected 2018-10
TGACCAGCATCGGCAGTTCTGCCTTCTCAGGTTGCCGCAGCCTGACCTCCATCATCATCCCGGAGAGTGTGACCAGTATCGGCAGTTTTGCCTTCCGGAATTGCAGCAGCCTGACCTCCATCACCATTCCAGAGAGCGTGACCAGCATCGGCGACGGTGCCTTCTCAGGTTGCAGCAGCCTGACCTCCATCACCATCCCTGAGAGCGTGACCAGCATCGGCTTCGGTGCCTTCTATGGTTGCAGCAGTCTGACCTCCATCACCATCCCTGAGAGCGTGACCAGCATCGGTGACGAGGCTTTCTATGGTTGCAGCAGTCTGACCTCCGTCACCATTTATTGCTCATCAATAGGTGGTTCTTTGTTCGCTGGTTTGACTTCAATCAAAGAGGTAACATTAGGGGAGAGCGTGACCAGCATCGGTGACTATGCTTTCTCAGGTTGCAGCAGCCTGACCTCCATCACCATCCCTGAGAGCGTGACCAGCATCGGCGACGGTGCCTTCTCAGGTTGTAGCGGTCTGACCTCCATCACCATCCCTGAGAGCGTGACCAGCATCGGATATGGTGCATTTAGTGATTGTTATTTCAAAACAGAGTCTTTTATTAACAACTCTTCTTTAACGAGTGATGATAATTGGGGGGCAATCATATTTGATGAAGAAACGAGTGATGGATTGATTATCAATAACAATATTGTTGTGAAATGTAGAGAATGGGCTACCTCCGTCACCATCCCTGAAAGTGTGACCAGCATCGGGAACTCTGCCTTCTATGGTTGTGGCAGCTTGACCTCCGTCACCATCGGAAGTGGAGTGACCAGCATTGGCGACTGGGTCTTCTCAGGTTGCAGTAGCCTGACCTCCATCACCATCCCTGAGAGCGTGACCAGCATCGGCTTCGGTGCCTTCTATGGTTGCAGCAGTCTGACCTCCATCACCATCCCTGAGAGCGTGACCAGCATCGGTGACGAGGCTTTCTATGGTTGCAGCAGTCTGACCTCAGTCACCTTGAATAATGATGCGATAGTTTCTGTTACCAGAACACAAAAGACCTCGATAAAAACTGTTTTTGGAGAGCAAGTTCAGACATATATATTGGGAGATGCAGTCAAAAGTATCGGTAACTTTGCCTTCTATGGTTGCTCCGGCCTAACTTCCGTCATCATCCCAAATGGTGTGACCAGCATTGGCGGCTCTTCATTCTATGGTTGCATTGGCCTAACCTCCGTCACCATCCCAGAGAGTGTGACCAGTATCGGTAAATATGCCTTCTATGGTTGTTCCGGCTTGATTGCTTTTTATTGTTACGCAGAAAGTGTTCCCCAAACTTTCACCGGTGTATTTTCCCATACGCCCATTGCATCAGCTACACTCTATGTACCGGCAGCATCCTTGGAACAATACAAAGCGAAATTGCCTTGGAGCGGTTTCGGCTCGATAATGCCTCTTACGGACGAAGATGCCATTGAAGACATCAAGGCTTCAAAAACTACGACCGAGATTGCCCGCTACGACATTCAAGGTCGCATAATCAGCAAACCTCAAAAGGGCATCAACATCATTCGATACTCCGACGGAACAACAAAACGTGTCATGGTGAAGTAAGTAAAGAGCCATTGTTAACGACAGCGGATTAGACGGATTGTTAGTTTGCTGACTACCGGCATGGCTTCAATCCGTTTAATCCCTGTCGGACATTAGAATTATATAACTCGAATTATGAATTATGAATGAGAGAACTGAACAGCGCGTGGCCTTCGTAGATTGGATACGCGTCATAGCATGCTTTATGGTGATGCTGGTGCACGCCAGCGAGAACTTCTATGGGGCCGACGACAGTGGGTTGGCAGGCAACATGTCCAAGCTCGCCTGCGAAGCCAACCGCTTCTGGGTGGCCTTTTACGACGGAGGAGTGGGCCGTACGGCTGTCCCTCTCTTCATGACCATCAGCGCTTTCCTGCTCGTGCCACTCAAGCCGGGCATGAGCATGACGGACTTCTATCGCCGTCGCGCCCTGAGAATATTGCCTCCGCTGCTCGTCTTTATGCTGCTCTACTGCTTCCTGCCCCTTGCCTGGGGCGGTATGACGTGGGAGACATCGTGGGCCGACTTCTGCCGCCTGCCGTGGAATTTCCCCTCGATGGCCGGCCATCTCTGGTTCATGTACCCGCTCATCAGTCTCTACATCATTATTCCCGTTGTGTCGCCTTGGCTGGAGAAAGCTTCGGCAAAGGAAGAGAGGATATTCATCTACCTCTTTGCCTTCTCCACTATGATGCCGTGGCTGCACCGCTTTGTGAGCGACGAGTTGTGGGGCGAATGCTTCTGGAACGGCTTCCACATGCTGTGGTATTGCTCGGGCTACCTCGGCTATCTTGTCTTGGCACACTATATCCGCGTCCATCTGAAGTGGGAAGACGGCCGTCGCATCTGGCTCGGTTGGGCTTTCTTCCTCGTCGGAGCAGCTTTCACGGCATGGAGCTTCTGGCTGAAGGGCGTGCCAGGTGTTGCCATAGAAACACCTGCGCTTGAATGGAGCTGGGAGTTCTGCACACCGAATGTCCTGCTGGCCACCTTCGGGCTCTTCCTCGTGTTCTCCACCATCAAGAAGCCTGCTCCCCGACTCATCACGTCGATTTCCAAGATGAGCTTCGGCATGTATCTGATGCACATGTTCTTCCTGGCTCCCATCGCCGTGTACTTTGTGAACGGCAATCAAGCCGAGCCGCTCATCCCCGTGTGGGCCGCCATCCCTGCAATCGCCGTGCTGAGCTATATTTGCTGTGCCATAACAACGAAGATCATATCCTTCCTCCCCGGTAGCAAGTGGCTTGTAGGCGTATAGCCCCAAGCCGCTGATTCCCGTATCGGCAGTTATAATAAAAAACACTCCCTGCTAAGTCGGCAAACTTAACAGGGAGTGTTTGTGTTTATAGCGTGTGATGTTTCGGCTCGACGCACGAGGCGTTTGGTCTCTACGCAGGCTTCGTATATGAGCCTGACTGCTTTACCAGATGTCTTCGGGCTTTTCCGGATTGTCGTATATCTCCTTTGCGCAGTATTCGATGAAGTCCATGTAGAACTCCTTACGCTCCTCCTCGAGCACGGACTTCAGCTTGATGTAGTATGTTTCGTTGGGGTCGAGCGTCTGGCGAACAAAGATGTGGCGGATGTTCTCTCGGTCATTGTAGTCACGCTCTGTGCCGTCGTTGGAGTTGATGGACTTCGGCCCTTTCATGTAGCCGTTGTTGCGCATCTTCTTATCCACCTCGGCATCGTAGTCGTCATCCTCTGTGTCTCTTTCCCAACCTACGAGTCTTGCTGTGACATCGTTCCTGCAATCCATTGTCAGGTCAAGAGGAATACCTGCTACGGGCAGCTTCTCGGGGTCGGAACCAAAGTAAACCTGAGCCACGCCACGTTTGCCGTTGGCAAGCACCTTGTAGCGCACCTCGTATGTGCCGCGGCGAGGAACGGGAGGCAGCTTGAACATAACCTCGAAACGTCCTACGGCCTTCATCTCGTCACGGTGGAGATTGCACCAGTCGTCGTTCCATGCGTTGTAATAGACGAAGTTCATGAGCGCATTCTGCTGCATGTTCTCGAAGTAGTTGTAGTGGCGAACGGTGTTGGGGATGAAGACATGCTTATAGCGCTCCTCAGAGGCTTTCTTGAGTCGGATGTCGTTGTTCATTGCTTCGGGGAAGAGGCTCATGCCGTCGAAGCGGATGCGTTCGCGCTGCAGGTTGTCGCGCACCTCGTCGTTGTATGAGATGGGTGCGTCAATGGGATAGATGTTGCAGTTTATCATATCGCTGAGGATGGCCAGAGGCGAGTCCGTATCGACAAGGCTTCCCACCTTCTTCTCATCACATCCGATTTCTTCGCCCGTGCCGCGCCGTCCGTTGTCGGTGATGGGGAAGCGGTTTATATAGACGCCGTTGCTGGCTTTGCTCTCGATGAGCTTGAAGAGGCGTCGCTTGCCCAAGGTCGTGTAGTATTCATAGACGGGGATGGCATATACATTGGGTCTGTTCTGGTTGTAGCCGTACTCGTTGACGTGGAACACAAGCTTGCCTTTAGGAATGCGCATGGGCAGGATGTGGTATGTAATCCACTGGTTGAGCAGGTTGTCCTCGCTTTCGTAGTTGTTGTCGGTAGTGAACTTGTCGTCGTCGCTGTACTGATGGTTGTCGAGAATCCACTGAGTGAGCTTCCTGAGCAAGTCGGGGTCTGCAGGGTCGATGCCTTGCTCGCGCCAGAAGTCGTCGGGTTCGGCAAAGATGGTGAAGCCATAGAGGCGGTGCTTGGGTGCATAGCCTATTTCGCCTTCCGCAAAGCCATAGCTGACCTGCATGCCAATCAGGTCGGGTATCTGACCTGTCTGGTAAAGCTCTTCGTACTTCTCGTCGCGCACCTTGCTCAGGGTGTCGAACAAACCGCAGGCTTGGATGACGCGGAAGCAAGCGTAGAAGCCGTCGCGCTTCTCATCGAGGCACTGCTGGATGTAGCTGGCAGCGGTGATGTCCTTTGGTGCGATGACCTTTTCCATCTGATGAATGATGCCGTTGATGGCAAGGATGTCACGTTCTTTGACATTGACAGGGCAGTCATCGTTGATGTAGATGCTGTCGGGCTTGTTGGCAGGTTTCCTTACCGAGAGCTTCTTGTCGTTGAGGGTGCCGAGAATGAATTCGTCCTTGTCTTCGGGGAAATTGGATGTGTAGAAGAAGGCATCGAGCTCGTCTCCACCATCGATGATACTGTTAAAGACGATGACCTTGCGGATAGAGTCCGCCTTGTGTTCGCTGGGGAAAGCATCCCACGAAGCTTCCGGGATGAGTTCTTCTTCTACCAAGTCTTCGAGGTACTTCTGGATAGCCTCGTTGTTAGGAGCGAAGACGGTGTAAACGCCTCGTGCACTCAACAGCTGACTGACCTTCGAGTCACTGCGCTTACTGATATTCACTTTTCGCAGGACATCAACATAGCTGCTATAGGCAGGATGTTTCTCCAGGTAGCTCATTATGGTCTCCTCCTTGAAGACATAACGAGCAGAAGTGTCAATGCTTTCCGTGCAGTTCCACACACAGCCGGCCGCAAGGCACAATAAGAGAGTATTAAAGAGTCGTCTCATGTTGCTTTAGGTTCATATTTCGGTACAAAGTTAGAAGAAAATACAATACAAAGCAAATTTTTTGCCTTATTTCTTTTGCCTTTTGTCTGTATAATTGTAACTTTGCTGCAATTAAGTATAAGTTACATTAAAATATTAAAGAAATGAAGAAGTTTTTTTCCATTGGTCTTGTAGCAATTGTTGCAGGACTTTGCATGACAGCTTGCTGCAACAAGACTGCTTGCAACAAGGAGTGTGGCGACAGCCTTACCCTTTCTGGTCTCAATCCCGCTGACTTTGCCAGCGACTCTACCGGTCTCTATGTCATCAAGAACGAAGCAGGCATGGAGGTGTGCCTCACCAACTTCGGTGGCCGCATCGTCAGCATCATGGTGCCCGACAAGAACGGCAACATGACAGACGTCTGCCTCGGACATGACAACATCGCCGACTATGAGAAGTACGGAGCAGAGGGTTGCAACTTCGGTGCCCTCATCGGTCGCTACGGAAACCGCATCGCAAAGGGACAGTTCACGCTCGATGGCGAGAGCTATCAGCTTCCCATCAACAACGGCCCCAACAGCCTGCACGGTGGCGGCCCGATTGCTTTCCACAACCGCATTTGGAAAGCAGAACCTCTCGACAGCAAGAGCATTGCTTTCAGCACAAGCAGTGCTGACGGCGAAGACGGCTACCCCGGCAACATCGACGTAACAGTGACCTATGTTGTTACAGAAGAAAACGCTCTCCTGATTTCCTACTTCGCTACGACCGACAAGCCGACCGTCCTGAACCTGACCAACCACTGCTATTTCAACCTCAGTGGCGACGGCTCGAAGGACTGCCTCGACGAGGTGCTTTGGCTCGATGCCGACAAGTTCACCGCTGTTGATGCCGATGTGGCAGTCACAGGCGAAGTGCTCGACGTAGAGGGCACACCGTTCGACTTCCGCACACCCACCGCTATTGGCGACCGCATCGACGACGAGAGCAACCAGCAGATTGTGAATGGTCACGGCTACGACCACAACTGGATACTCAACACTCCGGTTCAGATGAGCAAGTGCTTCGGCAGCCTTTATGACCCCAACACCGGCATCTTCATGGAGATGTTCACCGATCAGCCCGGTGTTCAGTTCTATGCAGGCAACTTCCTCGACGGCAGTTTCGTCGGCAAGAAAGGTGTGAAGTATCCTCGTCGCAGCGCATTCTGCTTCGAGACACAGCACTATCCCGACAGCCCCAATCATCCCGAGTGGCCTAGCACAACGCTCCGTCCCGGCGAAGAGTACATCACCAACACCATGTACAAATTCAGCACGAAGTAAAGGTAAGTGTTGATATAAACAAAGCAGCGAGCTTGGTCTTATTGCCGGACTCGCTGCTTTTGTTATTAGCTGTCGTGTTGAATAAGTTCTATCTTCCGCCCTTTCTTCTGTTGCATTCGATGCACAGCATTTGGCAGTTCTCGATGACTGTGCGGCCGCCTTCACGCCAGGGTGTGATGTGGTCGCCTTCCATCAACTCATAGTCGAACTCGCGGCCACAAAGGGGACAGATATGGTTCTGCTTTTCCCAGACAGCCAGCTTGATGTCTTCGGGGAAGGCACGAAGGTCGAGATAGCGCTCGTCGCCTGTCAGGACGTAAGGGATGATGCCCGTCTGCTTCTGTATGTCGCCGTCGCGCAACAGGGCTGAGATGCGACGGGCAAGGTCGGCAGTATCGAGCGTTGCCGAGCCGAACCTGTCGTAAAGCTCTGCCCAGTTGAGTCCCTTCATTATCTTCTTGAACTTCCTCATGTCGAAGTTCGTCTGTGCCCAGTTCAGTACATTTTGGAAGTAAGTCCAGAGGTTGTTGGCGTTAGGGTCGTGCTGGTGGGCAGCCATGTAGCTTTTGATGGACTGGGGATGTCCTTGCCTTGTCTCGTGTTCGCTCATCCATTCGAGGGCTTTCTTGAGGAAGTCCTGACGAATGGGCGTACCGTTCACGAGGTCTTTGCCTAAGCGTGCGCCGCCGCTGTTTGTTTTCGAGAAGTGCTTCTTGGCATCCGAGACGAAAGGTCCCGCAAAGATAGCGTTGTTTATTTCTTGGTCGTTCAAGACTTTGCCGGCGATGTTGATGGTCTGGAACCACTCAAGCTTCTCGCTTGCCTCGCCTTGACAGACATAGATGTCGAGTTTGTAGTTGAGTATCTTTCGCTTGATGTCTTCGGGTTGGTTGTGGAAGTTCTTGAAGTCGTAGGAGAAGTGTCCTGCCACATATTCACAGATGGAGATGGTGCGCTGCTGCCCGTCCATCACTTCGTAGGGGCACTCGGCATCGTCGCTACGCTTCACCCAATACATCACATTCAATGGGTAGTTGTGGAGTATGGTCGTGATGACAGCCTTCTCTTCCTTTTCGTTGTAGATGAACTCGCGCTGATAGGGCGGACGAATGTCGAGCAAGCCGCCATAGCCACGCACGCCCAGCTCGTCGTTGTTGATGTAACCTTCGTAAATCTCACGAACGGTTACTTCCTTCTTTTCTATTGTCATCATATCGTTTGAGGGTGTTTGTTGCGGATGAATATTCTAGAGAAAGCAACCTTAGGTTTGCCATTTGAATCATTATATACAATTCGAACCATATTAGCAGTGTTATGCCCCGTACCACCAGCAGCACGATACCTTCTTATCCAATCTTCGCCAAGCGGTTTTACACCTAATTCTTTGCATAATTCGGTGCTACTATTAGAAGCTACTATTTCGAATTGTTCAGGATTATATTTGTCTAAAAATGTAATAGGTACGCCCATGATTCCAGAATAGTTACATGGAATATCAGAAGTTTTCCCAACTTCTATGGCATCATAATTTTCATAATGTGGGTATTCTTCTGGAGAATATAAGCGAAACAACACCATTTCTTCGTGACGCTTATTATGGTCAAGATTTGTAAACCAACATATGTTTCCAAATTTTGCATACTTCTTTCCATTAGATTCAATATAGGTATTATCTCTTTCAAAATCGTCAGGTACTTGGAACTTATGACTCCCAGAATTTACTCCCAACCATATTGAATTATTTTGAATCATCGGAAATACCTCCTTATATCCAACGTTATTCTGATTCCCTATTATCAAGAACTTCTTCTTATACTGCATCAGTTGCCCGATGTATTCCCTAAAGAGTGAGAACGGTGGGTTGGTTACGACGATGTCCGCCTGCTTGAGCAGTTCGATACATTCTGCGCTGCGGAAGTCGCCGTGCTGCTTGAGCAGGGAGATGGCGTTCTTGTCGTTCTTCAGCAGATATTGCACGTCGGCCAAATCGACTGCACCATCTCCGTTCAAGTCCTTCACTTCTGTTATCTCGACCTTATAGGCAATCTTCTTGGGGGCGTCGGTGAAGTCGCCAAAGTCGAGCAGCAGTTCGTTGCCTTGCACCGGCGAGCCGTCGAAGCAAGTGCAGATAAGTTTCTTCAAGCCCAGCTGGTTGAAGTTCAGGGCAAAATACTTGAAGAAGTTGCTCTCGTAAGGGTCGTCGCAGTTGCAGAGCACGACCTTATCGGCGAAGTGCGGCCAGTAGTGCTGCAACTCGCGCTCTATGTCTGCCATCTGCGTGTAGAACTCATCCTTCTTCGCAGTCTTGGCAGCATTTAGATTCTTGTTAGCCATACGCTATGCATTGTGCGTATGCTTATCTTCGGAGGCAGGCAGCAGGGCACAAAGAAAGCATGGACGATCATCACCCATGCTTCAACGGCCCTAGGAAGCCTAAATACACCAGATAAGTCACGCCCATGCATAGCACAGACGTTTGCGACTTATTCTTTCGGTATATTAGTTCTTGAATTTCCTAGGTTCTTGAAGCAATTCCGAATAACAGCAAACGCTTGTTAATGTTTCCAATAAGATATGAAAGGCACCTCCGCTGAGGCTAATTCATGGCCTTTCGTTTGCAAAGATAGTGATTTATCCTTTTCGTGCAAAGAAAACAGCAGATTATTTGAGGGTTTTGCCCTATGTTTGTACCTGTTTGTTTGTTCTTCCTCCCTTATATATAGAGGAAGAACGAACAAACGAGAGCACATAGTGCATCGCTCCATCCCATCTTGACTAACTTAACACGCCTGGTTATCCAATTAGCCATGCTTAGTTTGCTTTGAGGCTATGTGAGGATTCGACGATAAGCCCTCATGCTTTCAGGCCGATGAAACGAGCCTTTTTGAGGGATGTGCAGTGGTGACTTCAAAGTCCTCGTGTGTATTCCACCCAATCCTCGTGTGAACTTCGTCAAATCCTCGTGTGAACTTTGCCAAATCCTCGTGTGGATTTCGTCAAATCCTCGTGTGGATTTTTCGGGATGCCTGGGTGCTGCTGCTTGCAAAAAAGAAAATCCCCGCAAGTTGCTTCACTTGCAGGGACTTCCGTGGGTGCCTAGTCGGACTCGAACCGACGACATTCAGAACCACAATCTGACGCTCTAACCAACTGAACTATAGGCACCGTGTTTGTCTCTTGAAGATTGAGGATTGAAGGTTGATTCTCCTCTCTTTCCTCAATTGCGGTGCAAAGGTACGACAAAAAAATGAAGAATGAAGAATGAAGAATGAAGAATTTTATCCCGAAGCCTACAATTTAACATTTGTTCACAGACGAGGACTCTTGCCATCCCTTTTATTCTTTCACCTTTTTCCTCTTCCTTTTTTTTACTTTTTCCCTTTTTTACCTTTTTACCTTTTCGTATCGTATGATGCGCCACGCTTTGATGTTGGCGTCTTCGCGAGGATTGAGGAGGCGGAACTCGATGCGGTGCTTGCCGTCTCGGAGGTCGTAGTTCCAGTAGAGGCAATCGGCGGTGCGGTTGTGGAAGTCGGAGGTTAGCTTCATCACCTTGTCTTTCTTGCCGTCAACAGTTACCTCGAGTTGTGCTTCATAGCTTTTGTCGGGGCACTCGATGTTGCCGTAGATGGTGATGCCTTTACCGATGAAATCGATGTTTTTTGCGCTTGAGGCCTCTGTTCCGAGGTGTTCGATGCCTTCAGCAAGCAGTTTGGGAGTCATGCCGGTGAAGCCTTGTTCCAGCCGGACGGCTTTTGGCTTCTGCACTTTGATGCTGACTTCCTGTCCGGATACTTTGCCGCCGTTGCGTTCGATGTTCTTGAGGGCGAGGTCGAGGCATTGCTGATAGACGTCGCTCAGCGACATTGTTGTGTAGGCGAACTGGCGGTCCTCCACTTCGCGAAGATTCGGCATCCATCGCTCAGGGATGTTACTGTAGCCGATCATCGTCGCCAGGATGCCTGCCGCAGAAGAGGGATTGCAGTCGGAGTCCTGCCCGCAGCGGGTTGCTATCTCCATTGTCTTGCCGAAGTCGCCTTGCCCGAAGAGCAGGCCCATCACGACATAGGCGGAGTTCATGGTGGCATCGATGTTGCCTGGGGCGAGGATGAGTTCGGGGCAACCGATGTCCTCGCTGTACTTCTCGTTGTAGAGCGTCCATGTCCTCTTCCAGTCCGTCGGCTCCTGCTTGTACCAACGGATGACGTCGGCGATGCAGCGATGGAACTTGCTTTTCTTCGGAATCGTCTGGAGAGCCTCTTCGACAATGGTGAGGAGGTCTGTTTCGACGAAGGCCAAGGTGTACATCGCTCCCATGAAGACGCCGCCATACCAGCCGTCGCCGTAGTTCATGAGGTGTCCCACTTTATCCGAGATTCGGGAGGCCGTGTTGGGCATTCCCGGCGACATCAAGCCGGCGAAGTCGCTCTCAATCTGATAGTCGATGCAGTCGGCATGCGGATTGTTCTTCCAATGGCCTGACTGCGGAGGCATAATGCCTTGCAGGATGTTGTAGCGTGCCTGCTGATTGGCGTGCCAAAGAGGGTAGGGGGCATAGGCGAAGGCTTTTGCCATCGACTCTGCCGATGCGTCGAGCCCTTCCTCGCAGAACACTTTGACGAAGGTCAGGTCCATATAGACGTCGTCGAAGAGGCCGGGGAAGCGGTCGTAGTGGAGCTGCAGATGATGCTCCGGATAAGCTATCTCCGTGTCATCTGGTATCATGACGCCTCGATAGCAGAACTCGGTGGGCCCGCCATAGGCACAGCCAATTGTCTGTCCTGCCCAACCGCCTTTTATCTTGTCGAGCAGCACATCGCGGCTCATGGTCAGCAAGGGGCGGGAGGCGAGGGGCAGAGAACAGAGAAGGAGCAGCGCAACAACAACTACTCCCGCTCTTCTTTGGAAGAGAGGATACATGTTCATATTACATGTGAAGCCCTGTTCGTTTCCTCCCTTTTTGGGGGAGGCAGAGGGGCTTTTACTTCATCTTCGATACAACCCAGAGAATGATGAAAGCACCTACAATGGCGCAGATGAGTTCTCCGAGCCAGCCGGCTGTGGTGATGCCAAGCAATCCGAAGAGCCAGCCGCCGAACATGCCGCCCACGATGCCCAGGAAGAGGTCGAGAAGCAGACCCTTGCCTGTGCCGCTCTGCAGCTTACTTGCGATGAAACCGGCCAGTATGCCGGTGATGATGCCAATGATGAGTCCTTGCATAGTTTTGTGAAGTGTTTGAGGGTTTGTGTAATGAGAGGGAGTTAGAGGAAGATATGCCGCCTCGGCGGCGAAGATAGAGGACAATAGTTCAAGGCCTGATTCTACCTTCTTCTATCTCCTTCTATCTTCTTCTATCTCCTTCTGTCTCCTTCTGTCTCCTTTTTTATTACAGATTGTCCTTCTCGATGTCCTTGAAGTACTTGTATGTGCCGTGCTTCAGCTCGTCGGTGGCTGCTTCGTCGCATACGATGATGGCATGCGGATGCATCTGCAGGGCGCTGATTGTCCATTCCTGGCTGACGCCGCACTCGATGGCGTGCTGCAGGGCGCGTGCCTTGTTGTGGCCGTTCACCACGATGAGCACTTCCTTGGCATCCATCACGGTGCCTACGCCGACTGTCAGAGCGGTCTTGGGCACCTTGTTGACATCATTGTCGAAGAAGCGGCTGTTGGCGATGATGGTGTCGGTGGTGAGGCTCTTCACGCGTGTGCGGCTCTGCAGGGAGCTGAAGGGCTCGTTGAATGCGATGTGTCCGTCGGGGCCGATGCCGCCCATGAAGAGGTCGATGCCGCCTGCAGCCTGGATGGCAGCCTCATACTGAGCGCATTCCGCAGCCAGGTCCTTGGCGTTGCCGTTGAGGATGTGCACGTTCTCCTTCTTGATGTCGATGTGCGAGAAGAAGTTGGTCCACATGAAGCTGTGGTAGCTTTCCGGATGCTCCTCGGGCAGAGCGACGTATTCGTCCATATTAAAGGTGATGACATTCTGGAAAGAGACCTTGCCGGCTTTGTACATCTCGATGAGGTGCTTGTAAAGGCCAAGTGGTGATGAACCGGTGGGACAACCCAGTTTGAAGGGTTTCTCGGGGGTCGGCTTTGCAGCGTTGATCTTTGCTGCAACATACTCAGCAGCCCAGCGGCTCAGGTTCTCATAGTCAGGTTCGATAATTACTCTCATAACGTTAACTGTTTAAAAGATTAATTGTAATACTACTGTTATCCTTGTAAAACGCTGCAAAATTACATCTTTTTCGTGAAATATCATAGAGTATGTTTAAAAAAATGCAGAATCTGTTGTGTTTTGTCATCCGTCGCCGCAGCCTGTGCCACTCAGGTCCCCCTCCCTCGCCGGTCGGTGCAGCAGGCGGTGTTCGTTGCTGCATCATGATAAATCAATTGCTGCATCATGAATAATCAATTGCTGCATCATGATAAATCAATGAACTCCGCGTGCGGCGTCTGGCAACAGCGAGTGCCGTTTTGGGTGCCGCAGGCTTTAATATTGCGTCTTTTCGTTGAATAAACGACCTGTTTCCTTGCTCCTTTCCATAAAAAACCGTAACTTTACACACCCAAATGCTTCAAATCATAATAATATTATAATGTCATGAACAAGAAATCACTACTAATCGTAATGTTGATGCTGATGTGCTTCGGCATCTCCAAGGCTGAAACCATCCAGGTGGGCAGCGGCACGGATGCCCAAATAGGGATGCCCATTTACAATCACTGGAAATATGGTCTGACACAGCAAATCTATACGTCATCGGAAATAGGCAGGAAGGGCACTATTACCAGCATAGGTTTCAAGATAATGGAGGACCTTACGTTTGCCCGAACCATCGACATCTATCTTGTGAAAACCTCCAAGAGTCAGTTCAGCAATGCAACCGACTACCTTAGCGCACAGGAGAGCGATAAGGTCTTCAGCGGCAGCGTCAGCTTTAATGCAGGAAAATGGACGACCATCACCTTCGACAAGCCTTTCGTGTATGACGGTTCGACAAACCTCTGCCTCATTGTGAATGACAAGACCGGCTCATTCTCTGATGTTGCAAGTTGGCTTGTTTATTCCGCAACGGGGCAAGCCATTTTCCGCCTCAATGATGCTTATGGTGCATACAATCCTGCCTCGCCGCAGAGCGTGCAAAGTCAATCGACCCCACAGCCGGTGTCCTACAAGTCACAGCTTCAGCTGACCTTTAGCGGAGGCTCAGGCCCGGAATCGGGTGCCGGAACCATCCAGGTGGGCAGCGGCGACGCAGTATCAGAAAGGGGCTACCCTACAGCAACAATTTGGAAATACGGTTTGACTCAGCAGATTTATACGATTGCAGAAATCGGCCATACCGGCTACATCAGCAGTCTCGCCTTCAAAATGGCCGAGGGTTACGATGTGACGCGAAATCTGGAACTCTATCTGGTGAAGACGGGCAAGACTTCCTTCAGCAGTTCTTCCGATGGCATTGTCGCATCGGCAGGCGATAAAGTCTTCAGCGGTGCTGTGAAGTTTACTGCCGGACAATGGGCGACCCTTACTTTTGACAAGCTTTTCGAATACGACGGCAGCCAAAACCTTTGTGTCATCGTTAACGACAAGACCGGCGAGTTCTCCCCAACCCGTAAATGGTCTGTCTTTGATGGGCAAAAGCAGTCTTTCAGACTTTACAACGACAAGAACGGCAGCTATGATCCGACATCTTCTGTGAATTGGATAGCGTACTCTCAATTTGATAATATAGATGACACCAAGAATCAGCTTCTGCTCACCTTCACAGACGGCGGAAGCCCAGAGCCGGAGACGACAATTCAGGTAGGCAGCGGCGACAATTCCAACATCCCGTTGCCTGTAAACTTAAACTTCAGCCATTCAGTCTCACAGCAAATATACACCGCACAGGAAATCGCCAGGACAGGCACCATCACCACCATCGGCTTTAAATCAGTAAGCCAATCAGGTGGCGCTACAGAACCTCAGACTCGCTACATCGACCTCTATCTGGTGAAGACCAATAAGAAGGAGTTCACTAGCGATGAAGATTGGGTAAGCGTTTCCGAGAGCGATAAAGTGTTCAGCGGCTCAGTGACCTTTGCCCTTGACGACTGGACGTCAATCAGGCTCAGCAAACCCTTCGAGTACGATGGCTTGGAAAACCTCTGCCTCGTAGCGAACGACAAGACCGGCTCGAGTGGTAAGAAGGTGTATTGGAGCGTTTATAATGACAAGCGCGAGACGGGAATCTACTTTGCCGGAGGCAGTTCTCCCCACAATCCGGCATCGCTGCCAGCTGCCGATTGGCGTGTGTCTTACAAGAACCAGCTGCAGCTCACCTTCGTCGGCGGGGACAGCTTCGAGCCGGGCCTCGAACCGGGAGTGGTAGAGATAAACGCTAGCAAAACATATAACGACGAATATCTGCCCTCTTTCACAGCAAGAAAATACTCGCTGACGCAGCAAATCTATACGCAGGATGAAGTAGGCTCTGCCCGTAACCTCACAAGCATCAGCTTCTACAATACCGGTTCGGAAACGAAGCGCAACATCGACCTCTATTTGGTACACACAGGCTTCTCAAACTTCGACGAAAATAACAGAAACTGGATAAACTTCTCAGAAACCGACAGAGTTTACCGCGGCGAAGTTACCTTCAAAGAGAACAAGTGGTGCACGATTACATTCGACAGGCCGTTCGCTTACGATGGCACAAGCAATCTTGTTGTCATCGTGGATGACAATTCGGGGGCTTATAGCCAGTATTCTATGATCCTTACACAATTCCTTGTGTACAGAACTGCTCCGCTACAGAGTTGTTACAAATACAGTGACGACACCAACTACAATCCGGCAGACTTGAGCACCTACACGGGAAGGCTCCTGGCTCGTGTGAAGAATAAGATTAAGCTCAACGAAGAGGACATAATCGCTTCCTCCAGTGGTTTCCCGACAGCCTCTTCTTGGAAACACTCGCTGACACAGCAAATCTATACGCAGCAAGAACTCGGCGAAGCCAAAGACCTTACCAGCGTCAGCTTCTTCAATACAGGCAAGAAAGTGACACGCCAGATAGACATGTATCTGGTTCATACCTATAAATCCGAGTTCAATATTACCAATACAGATGACAACGAGAGCTGCGATTGGGTCGACTTCTCAGCAGCAGACAAGGTGTTCGATGGCGAGGTGACCTTCGAAGCCAACGACTGGACAGCAATCAGGCTCAGTAAGATCTTCAGCTATAATGGCAAGGACAATGTTGCCATAGTTATGGTCGATAAGACCGGGTATGGTGCCAGCGGACTGTCTTTTGCCGTATTCACTAATATTAACCCAAGGATTCAGGCCCTTTCGGTTCGCAGCGATGAAGAAGGCTTCATCCCGAAGAACATCAGACAATACTATGGCACCCCAGAGAAATTCAGGAATGTTGTGAGGTTCAACGAAGAAGATGCCAACATAAAACCCTCCAGCATCGAGGTCAGCGATATTGAATGGAACAGCGCCCTGGTGACTTGGGTAAGCGAAGGCAGCAAATGGAATCTGCAGTACAGAGAGAACAGGACATACAATTGGATAGAGATTCCTGGCCTGACATCCAAGAGCTATAGGCTGGAGTCGCTTAACGAGGACACATATTATTTCGTTCGTGTGCAGATAGTAGGCGATGATGGCAAGCTCAGCGATTGGGCCCAGACGGGATTCGAGACGCCGGTGCGTTTCCCGAGTCCAACAGACTTGGCTGTATCGCAAATCAGGTCAAACAGCGTCCGTCTGGACTGGAAAGACAACTGTGGAGCTTCTTCCTGGGAAATATACCTTTATGATGGCGAGAATCAGAAAAGGCTTAGGTCGAACAAGCCCTATTGCTATATATATGACCTAAAAGAGATTACAGAATATCAGGCTTTGGTTCGTGCCGTCATCGATGATGACGCCGAACAGTACAGCGAATGGGCTGGCCCAGCGGACTTCACCACATTGGAAAACAACCCTGCGCCCAGCGACATAGCAGTCGAGCCATCCCGCTCTTCTGCCACCATCAGTTGGAAAGGCTTCAGCGAAAGCTATGAGGTAAGGTACAGGAAGAGAGCTCAAGGTGGCATCTACGACTTCGACGACGGAACCTTCCAGGGCTGGACGACCATAGATGCTGATGGCGACGGATATACCTGGGCATCGAGTACTGAGCCTGGAGACTATATCTCCAGCAGCGCCATCTTGGAGGGAACAGGTTTCGCGGATTCTTATGCCTTCCTGCTTTCCGGTTCATATGTCAGCATAGGCCATCACGCCTTGACCCCCGACAACTATCTTGTTTCGCCGCTCGTTGAGCTGGGCGGCAACATCAGTTTCTATGTCAGAGGACAGGATGCCAACTATGCCAACGAGCACTTCGGTGTGGCAGTTTCCACAGCGAGCAATACCGATCCCAATGCCTTTACGCTCGTTGATGAATGGACCTTGAATGCCAACGGCACAGGCTCCAAGGGCACCAGGAGAAAGGCGCAAGGAAATTGGGGCCTCTTCACTGTTGACCTGAGCGCCTATGCCGGAAAGCAGGGCTATGTGGCCATCCGCCATTTCAACTGCACCGACCAGTTTATCCTCGGTATTGACGACATCGTCATCGCCGGCCCAGGTCAGGTGGGAGAGTCCTGGATTTCTGTGGAGACAGCTTCAAACCAGTTGACGCTTACCGACCTGCAGCCCGAATCGGAATACGAGTTTAATGTTACTGGCAAGATGGAAGGCTACGACGACGCTTCAAGCCCCATCAATACATTCACCACGCAGGAGGACAACTCTATACCATACGATATAGAAGTCGCTCCCGACACTACCTTTGCCACACTCAGTTGGAAGGGCAATAGCGAACAGTATATGGTTTGTTACAGACCGGAAGCGGGTGAAGCTGTCTTCTTTGAGGACTTCGAAGGCATTGCTTTCAAAAATGTTTTGCCTGAAGGGTGGACGAGTATTGATTCCGATAATGACGGCTTCAACTGGTATCCTCATGCTAATTGGGAAGCATCGAAATTAAGATGCCATTCAGGTATAGTCAGCATCTCGTCCAATAGTTTCGACAGGCCTAGCCAAACAGCATTGAATCCCGACAACTGGCTGATTTCGCCTCAGCTTGACTTGCAGGGCACTGTTCGTGCTTGGTTGATTGGACAAGATCCGGAACGTGCTGACGAGCATTTCGCCTTCTATGTCTCTACTGCCTCCAACCCTACTCCGAGCGACTTCGTCCAGATATCAGATATGTTCACTGCTACGAACGAATACAAGGAATATACTGCCGACTTGAGTGCGTATGCTGGCCAAAAGGGTTACGTTGCTATCCGTCACTTCAACGTATCGGATAAGTACATGCTCAGCCTTGATGATTTCGGCATTTATAAATCAGGTAATAATGTATGGAAGAGCATATCCACCAGTGATACGGAAACCACGATTGAGGGCCTGAAGAGTAACACGAGGTATGAGCTCATGATAATGGGCCTCAATGACGGCGTGGTAGAAGCAAGCACAGGAACCATGAAGTTCGCTACGAAAGACAATATAGCCATCAACCTGTATATCAATAATTCAAGAGAGAACTTGAATATTGTTAAAGAGAACGATGGATTCTATCTTAACGTCATACTCGTTGACCGCACGCTCAAGAAGGACGGCAAGTGGCAGACGCTTTGCCTGCCCTTCGATGTGGATATAGAGAACAGTCCGCTTGCCGGTGCCGAGATCAGGACGGCAGAATCGGTTACAATCAAGGATGGTACCGTCATCGTGAACTGCCTGACACCTGTCACCAAGTTCAAGGCTGGCGTTCCTTACATCGTGAGGTGGAAGGAAGGGGACGACATCGAGGATCCCGTTTTCGAAAAAGTCACCATACGAAGTGCCTACAATAATGTAATACTCTACAATGGCGAAATCGAATTCAGGGGAGAATATTCCAAGCGCATTTTCGACGACTACGCTGGTTGGAATAGGGTGATGGTGGACGGCAACCCGATACTTGCCCCGTGTGATGATGGGACTATAATCAATGCCTTCGACGCTTACTTCTATCTCCAGGGTAATATCTTCGACATCTCGTATGCCTATTTCCTGAACACAGGCGAGGAGGAAGAGCTGATTACAGGAGTATCATCTCCCAAGGAACCAGAGGCGGAGACCATCTACAATCTGGCTGGTATGCGCCTGAGCAAGATGCAGAAGGGCATCAACATCGTAAACGGCAAGAAAGTGCTGGTGAAGTAAAGACGCCATTCTTTCGCCCCACACTCGCTTCGCTCTGCCCCTCCCCTTCAAGGAAAGGGAAGGGAGCAGGGGAGGCAGTATCCTCTTCAGGATAGTTCTTTCGCCCTCCTGATAAGGGAAGAAGGCATCCTGACTACCCTCCCGTTTGAGGGGAGGAGCAGAGGCGGAAAATGCCTCTCCAGGAGGGTGTGAAAACGCCGCGTGCGGCGATGGCAATCCCCGGCTGCGGCGATGACCATTTCCGCGTGCGGCGTTGCCAATCCCCGCACGCGGCGTTTTCGAGGCCTCGCTGCCGCCCTTTTTCAGGGGGCTGCAAGGGCTGTGTATCAACAGGTTCCACGGGCACTGATGGGATTTTATGCAAAACAATGTCCTATTTGTTATGTGTGCGCTCACTTACTCGCGACTTTGACTGTGTCGAAGTTACTTTCGTTCTACAAAACAAAATAAATTCAGTTTCTTTTGTTTTTGTGCGCACTTATTTGTAACTTTGTAGCCCGAAACATAGTAAAACAACTAAAATAACTAAAAATCATGAAATTCCTGACTGACGAGAAACTCGTTATCGTTGGTGCCGGCGGTATGATCGGCTCCAACATGGTGCAGAGCGTCCTGATGCTCGGCCTCACCCCAAACATTTGTCTGTATGATATCTACGAACCCGGCGTGCACGGCGTTTACGACGAGATGTGCCACTGCGCTTTCCCCGGCGCAAACATCTCCTACACCGTCGACCCCGCTGTGGCTTTCACAGGTGCCAAGTACATCATCTCCAGCGGTGGCGCTCCCCGTAAGGAGGGTATGACACGCGAGGACCTTCTGAAGGGCAACTGCCAGATAGCAGCTGAGTTCGGCGAGAACATCAAGAAGTATTGCCCCGATGTGAAGCACGTGGTCGTTATCTTCAATCCTGCCGATGTGACTGCCCTCACAGCTCTCATCCACTCAGGCCTGAAGCCCAACCAGCTCACCTCCCTTGCAGCCCTCGACTCAACCCGCCTCCAGCAGCAGCTCGCTCAGGAGTTCGGCGTGCAGCAGGACAAGGTGACCGACGCCTTCACCTACGGCGGTCACGGCGAGCAGATGGCAGTCTTCGCTTCTAAGGCAAAGATCGACGGCAAGCCTCTCGCAGAGCTTCCCCTCACTCCCGAGCGCTGGGCCGAAATCAAGCACATGACCACTCAGGGCGGCAGCAACATCATCAAGCTCCGCGGCCGCTCTTCATTCCAGAGCCCCGCTTACCAGGCCGTCAAGATGATTGAAGGCGCCATGGGCGGCGAGCCCTTCAAGTGGCCCGCAGGCTGCTATGTGAACTGCGACAAGTGCGGCTTCAAGAACGTCATGATGGCTATGCCTACCGTCATCGACAAGGACGGCGTACGCTTCACGATGCCCGAAGGCACAGCAGAAGAGATGGCAGCACTCCAGGCTTCCTACGAGCACCTGCAGAAGATGCGCGACGAAATCATCGAGCTCGGCATCATTCCTCCCGTAGCAAACTGGAAGGACGACAACGCCAACCTCTAAATAGAGCAGGCACCCCTCCCTAACCCCCTCCTCCGAGGAGGGATGAATTACACGCGCGTACATTATATATTATATTTAAGGGCAGACAATCTGCCTCATGGCGCACCTCGAAACACGGCACGCGGCAATACTAAATGCCGCGTGCTGCGTTTACAATCACAGAAAGTGTGATTTTGCATCGTCGCATACGGCGTTTTAGGGGCCTACGGATGCACTAAGTTAACACTTTGTGTAATTTTTTGCTAAAAAGCTTTGCCAATTCAAAAAGTATGTGTAATTTTGCGCCGCATTTTTCACTGCACAAACTAGATTATCTAATTTAAAAACAACAAAAAGGAAACATGATTGTAGTAACCGTAAAAGAAGGTGAGAACATCGAAAGGGCTCTCAAGAAGTTCAAGCGTAAGTTCGAGAAGACCGGTATCGTGAAGGAACTCCGTGCCCGTCAGCAGTTCGACAAGCCCTCTGTTCTGAAGCGCCTCGCTATGGAACACGCTGTCTATGTACAGAAGCTCCACCGCGTAGAAGATTAAAAGTCCTTAAATTTTTGACGCATCTCTTTGGATTGTCAAAAAAAACAGCTACCTTCGCAGAAGAAACAGTAAGCGAAGTGCGTGAATTGGATTGAAGACTTCATAGATTACCTTCGGTACGAGCGGAACTATTCCAGCAAGACAACCGAAGAATATCAGGCCGACTTGGAAGCGTTCAAGCGGTTCTATGAAGCAACAGACAGCAATCTCGACTGGGCAGACATGCCGACCGACATCGTGCGGGAGTGGGTAGTGGAGATGATGGACAAAGGCAACGCCGCCACAAGCGTCCGCCGGCGTCTCAGTTCGCTCCGCTCCTTCTACAAGTTCCTGCTGCGCAGAGGCCTCGTCACCAAAGACCCCGTGCACAACATGCCCGGGCCGAAGGTGGAGAAGAAACTGCCGGCCTATGTCCGCGAGACAGAGATGGACCGCCTCTTCGACGGCGACTTCTTCGGCGAAGGCTACCAAGGCTTCCGCGACCGCATGATTCTGCTCACATTCTACTCCACAGGCATACGACTCTCGGAACTCGTAGGCCTCGACGACAAGGACGTGGACCTGGACCAGATGCAGCTCAAAGTCACAGGCAAGCGCAACAAACAGCGCATCATACCCTATGGCGACGAGTTCGGCGACAGCCTGCGGCAATACATTGCAGAGCGCGACAACTTTGCAACGCAGTTCGACGCCGACACCAGCCTCTTCCTGGACGAACGGACCGGCCGTAGAATGACACCAGTCAAAGTGAGAAGCATCGTCAAGAAGTACCTCTCGATGGTCACCACACAGCAGCGCAACAGCCCACATGTGCTCAGGCACACATTCGCCACAGCAATGCTCAACCACAAAGCCGACCTGCAATCCGTCAAGGAACTGCTCGGACACGAGAGCCTGTCAACCACCGAAATCTATACGCACACCACTTTCGAGCAATTGAAAGAAATGTATAACCAAGCCCATCCTCGGGCTAAAACAAAAGGAGGTAACTATGGAAATTAAAATTCAAGCAATCCACTTTGAGGCAACAGAGAAACTGGAGAAGTTCATCGAGAAGAAACTATCCAAACTCGCAAAGTTCAACGACGAAATAGGAAGGATAGAGGTGTCACTTAAAGTCGTAAAGCCTGAGACCGCAATGAACAAGGAAGCCGCCCTGAGAGCAATACTGCCAGGAACGGAACTTTTCGCTCAGGAAGTTTGCGACACATTCGAAGAAGCAATCGACCAAACAGTGGAATCTTTGCTGCGGCAAGCTTCCAAATATAAAGAAAAGCAAAAAAATCGTTAAAAAATAGGCGAAACTTTTTGCTGGTTCGAAAAATATGTGTAATTTTGCAGCCGATTAGGCGCTTTTCACGCCGATAAGGCTGTAAATTGCCTCTTTAGCTCAGTTGGCCAGAGCACGTGATTTGTAATCTCGGGGTCGTTGGTTCGAATCCGACAAGAGGCTCAGCAAACCAAGAGTGGTAGCTGATTAAATGCACTAAAGGGTGGTTACCAGAGTGGCCAAATGGGGCAGACTGTAAATCTGCTGGCTTTCGCCTTCGGTGGTTCGAATCCATCACCACCCACATCTTACTGAAGAATATGCGGAGCTTTCGTGCAAGCCGAATGCAGAGGCAAGCGTGCCTGACTATGCTGAGGCGCTGCCGAAAGAACCAAGTGTCCGAAGAACACGCGGAAGTAGCTCAGTCGATAGAGCACTAGCCTTCCAAGCTGGGGGTCGCGGGTTTGAGCCCCGTCTTCCGCTCTGTCAAAGGTGAGATATAATATAATAATGTGTTGCTGCTTTAGCTCAGTGGTAGAGCGCATCCTTGGTAAGGATGAGGTCCCGAGTTCAACTCTCGGAAGCAGCTCAAAAGAGAATAGAGAATTAAACGTGAATAAACTCACAACATTATTTAATATAATAAAAACAACGTTATGGCAAAAGAAAAATTCGAACGTACCAAACCGCATGTAAACATTGGTACAATTGGTCACGTCGACCACGGTAAGACTACTCTTACTGCTGCTATCACCACCGTTCTGGCAAAGCAGGGTCTCTCTGAGATCAAGTCTTTCGACCAGATTGACAATGCTCCCGAAGAAAAGGAGCGTGGTATCACTATCAACACCGCACACGTAGAGTACGAAACTGCAAAGCGTCACTATGCACACGTGGACTGCCCGGGTCACGCCGACTATGTGAAGAACATGGTAACTGGTGCTGCTCAGATGGACGGTGCTATCATCGTGGTTGCTGCAACTGACGGTCCTATGCCTCAGACTCGTGAGCACATCCTGCTCGCTCGTCAGGTGAACGTGCCCCGTCTCGTTGTGTTCCTGAACAAGTGCGACATGGTCGAGGACGAGGAGATGCTCGAACTCGTTGAGATGGAAATGCAGGAACTCCTCGCTCAGTATGAGTTCGAAGAGGATACTCCTTTCATCCGCGGCTCTGCCCTCGGCGCACTGAACGGTGTACCCGAATGGGAAGCTAAGGTTATGGAGCTCATGGACGCTTGCGACAACTGGATTCAGGAGCCCATCCGCGATAAGGATAAGGCATTCTTGATGCCCGTCGAGGACGTCTTCTCTATCACAGGTCGTGGTACCGTTGCTACCGGTCGTATCGAGACTGGTGTCGTTAAGGTAGGCGATGATGTTCAGATCCTCGGTCTTGGTGAAGACAAGAAGTCTGTCATCACAGGTGTTGAGATGTTCCGCAAGATTCTTGACGAAGGTGAAGCTGGCGATAACGTAGGTCTGCTCCTCCGTGGTATCGACAAGAACGAGGTGAAGCGTGGTATGGTTATCACACACCCCGGAGCCATCACTCCTCACAAGGGCTTCAAGGCTTCTATCTATGTACTGAAGAAGGAAGAAGGTGGCCGTCACACTCCGTTCGGCAACAAGTATCGTCCTCAGTTCTATCTGCGTACCATGGACTGCACCGGTGAGATTCACCTCCCCGATGGCATCGAGATGGTAATGCCTGGTGATAACGTTGAGATTAAGGTTGAGCTCATCTATGCAGTGGCTCTGAACGTAGGTCTCCGCTTCGCTATCCGTGAGGGTGGCCGCACCGTGGGCTCTGGCCAGATTACTGAAGTATTCGACTAAGAAACAGCAAAGAGGCTTGTCCTCAAAGATAACATGATTGGGTGGATGGGCGCTGTCTGTCCACCCAAAATACGGGAATAGCTCAGTTGGTAGAGCATCGGTCTCCAAAACCGAGGGTCGTGAGTTCGAGTCTTACTTCCCGTGCCAAATCGCAAAGATTATGTTTGAAAAGATTAAGAAGTATTGTAAGGAATCATACGACGAACTTGTGCACCATACCACTTGGCCTACACGTTCAGAGCTTATGAACAGTGCTGTTGTAGTATTAACTGCTTCCCTATGCATAGCACTGGTAGTTTTCGTTATGGACTTCGTGTTCCAGTCCGGAATGGAAGTCATCTATGGTTTGCTGCGATAAAAAGAGTCTCTTAGGAAATGGCAGACGCTGGTGGAATGAAATGGTACGTGTTGCGTGCCATCAGTGGTAAAGAGGGCAAGGTTAAGGAGGTGATCGAAGCATTGATGAAGACTCTGCCCGATTTCTCCAAACATGTCTCTCAGGTGCTGATTCCTACAGAGAAGGTGGTTACCGTCTCCGCAGGCAAGCGCAAAATTAAAGAGAAGAACCGCTACCCCGGTTATGTCTTCGTTGAGGCAGAGCTGGTGGGAGAGACTCAGGCTCGTTTGCGCAATGTGTCCAACGTGATGGGTTTCCTCAATGACTCGCGTTCGAGCAATAAGCCCATGCCTCTGCGTCCTGCTGAGGTCAGCCAGATGCTGGGCACCATCGACGAGATGGCAGAGATTCCCGAAGATGTTCTCATCTCCTTCGAGGTGGGTGAGAGCGTCAAGGTGTCCGACGGTCCGTTCAGCGGATTTGATGCTCTTGTCGAAGAGGTGAATAACGAAAAGAAGAAGCTGAAGGTGATGGTCAAGATCTTCGGACGCAAAACGCCCGTTGAACTTGGTTTCACACAAGTCGAGAAGCTTTAAGGCATTCTGTTACGTGCCCTAAGGCCTCACATTATCAATAATAATAAAGTATAATCAAATGGCTAAAGAAGTTGCTGGATTAATCAAATTACAGATTAAAGGAGGCGCTGCAAATCCATCTCCCCCAGTAGGTCCCGCTTTGGGTTCTAAGGGAATCAACATCATGGATTTCTGCAAAGCATTCAACGCCAGGACACAGGATCGTGCCGGTAAGGTGCTGCCTGTTATCATCACTTACTATACGGACAAGTCATACGACTTCGTCGTTAAGACTCCTCCCGTTGCTGTACAGTTGATGGAGGCTGCCAAGCTCAAGGGCGGTAGCGCTGAGCCCAACCGTAAGAAGGTTGCCCAGATTACTTGGGATCAGGTTCGCACCATCGCTCAGGATAAGATGCCTGACTTGAATTGCTTTACAGTTGAGTCTGCAATGAAATTGGTTGCAGGTACAGCCAGGAGTATGGGTATCACTGTCAAGGGTGAGTTCCCTGGTCAATAATTTAAACTTCAATTAAGATGAGTAAACTGACAAAGAATCAGAAGTTGGTAGCTGATAAGATTGAAGCAGGGAAGGCATACACCTTGAAGGAGGCTTCTGCCTTGGTGAAGGAGATTACCACCACCAAGTTCGATGCTTCCGTTGATATCGATGTGCGTCTGGGCGTTGACCCCAGAAAGGCAAACCAAATGGTTCGTGGCGTCGTGTCGCTGCCCAATGGTACGGGTAAGGTGACTCGCGTGCTCTGCCTCTGCACACCGGATGCTGAAGCTGCTGCTAAGGAAGCAGGTGCTGACTATGTAGGTCTCGATGAGTATATCGAGAAGATTAAGGGTGGTTGGACTGATATCGACGTCATCATCACGATGCCCTCTATCATGGGTAAGATTGGTGCGCTGGGTCGTGTGCTCGGTCCTCGTGGCTTGATGCCCAACCCTAAGAGTGGAACTGTAACAATGGATGTAGCCAAGGCTGTCCGCGAAGTGAAGCAGGGTAAGATTGACTTCAAGGTCGACAAGACCGGTATCGTGCATACCTCTATCGGCAAGGTGTCTTTCACTGCTGACATGATAGCTCAGAATGCAAGGGAGTTCATCTCGACCATCATCAAGTTGAAGCCCGCCGCTGCTAAGGGTACATACATCAAGAGTATTTATCTTTCAAGTACAATGAGCCGCGGCATCAAGGTTGATCCTAAGGCTACTGAGGAAATCTAATAAGCTGTAACATCATGAGAAAGGAAGATAAAATTGCAGTTGTAGCGCAACTTGGCGAACTGCTGAAGCAGTATCCTCACTTCTACCTGGTAGATGTGGAGGGCATGAATGCTGCCAGCACAAGCAGCTTGCGTCGCAAGTGTTTTGAGAAGGGCCTCAAGATGGTCGTTGTCAAGAACACTCTGATGATTAAGGCTCTTGAAAATGCAGAAGAGAACTTCGATGAGCTGAAGCCCGTGATGGTTGGTACGACAGCGCTCATGCTGACGGAGACCGCCAATGTGCCCGCCAAGCTCATCAAGGAGCTGAACAGCAAGAAGCAGGAGAAGCCCGCTTTCAAGGCAGCCTATGCCGAGGGCGCTATCTATGTTGGTGCTGAGCAGCTGAATACGCTCGCTGCCCTGAAGAGCAAGAACGAACTGATTGCAGACGTTGTCGCTGCTCTCGAATCTCCGATCCTGGACATCATCAACGGTCTGGAGCATCGCGAGGAGAAGGCAGCCGATGCACCCGCCGCCGAGGCTGCTGCAGAGCCTGCAACAGAACCCGCAGCCGAACCTGCTGCTGAGTAATTAACCAAGTATAATAACAACTTAAATACATTAAAGAAATGGCTGATATTAAGGCTATTGCTGCTGAGCTCGTAGCGCTCACAGTACAAGAAGTAATCGATCTTAAGAACGAACTTAAGGAAACTTATGGCATCGAGCCCGCTGCTGCTGCTGTTGTAGTTGCTGCCGGTGGTGAAGGTGCTGGCGCTGCTGCTGAGGAAAAGACCGACTTCGACGTTGTCCTCAAGAGTGCAGGTGCTGCTAAGCTGCAGGTTGTCAAGGCTGTCAAGGAAGCTTGCGGTCTCGGCCTGAAGGAAGCAAAGGAAATGGTTGACGGCGCTCCCAGCGTGCTGAAGGAAGGCATGCCTAAGGCTGACGCTGAGGCTCTCAAGAAGACCCTCGAGGAAGCTGGCGCTGAGGTTGAACTGAAGTAATACTTCTCCCCCTAAAAAGGGACTTATGGTAAAGGATCCTCTGGTAGAGGGTTCTTTGCCTTTTTGTGTCTATAAACTGTATGACAAATTGTCCCGACAGAACCCCCTTCAGAGGGGCCGCCAAACGCCGCGTGCGGCGTTGGCAATCCCCGCGTGCGGCGATGACCATTTCCGCGTGCGGCGTTGGGCAATTCCGCGTGCGGCGTTTTTAACACTCCCGTGGACAATCAAAAATCTTTCACGAGAACACAATACAAACAAGGTTTAGATGGCTAATAAAAAGAATCAGAGAGTAAATTTCGCTTCCGTCAAAAGTCCGCTGGCTTACCCCGACTTTCTGGAAGTGCAGTTGAAGTCGTTCAAGGACTTCCTCCAACTCGACACTCCTCCCGAACAGAGGAAGAACGATGGTTTGTACAAAGTCTTCTCTGAGAACTTCCCGATTAATGACACTCGCAACAACTTTAATCTGGAGTTTCTCGACTATTTCATCGACCCTCCCCGCTACACTATCGAGGAGTGTCTGGAGCGCGACCTCACTTACAGCGTGCCCTTGAAGGCAAAGCTGAAGCTGAGCTGCGACGACCCCGATCATGAAGACTTCGACACAGTGGTTCAGGATGTGTTCCTGGGCTTCATCCCCTACATGACCGACAACGGTACCTTTATCATCAACGGTGCCGAGCGCGTCGTGGTTTCACAGTTGCACCGCTCACCCGGTGTCTTCTTCGGCAGCAGTGTGCATGCCAATGGCTCTCTGCTCTACTCTGCCCGTATCATTCCTTTCAAGGGCAGCTGGATTGAGTTCGCTACGGACATCAATAATGTAATGTACGCGTACATCGACCGTAAGAAGAAGCTGCCTGTTACGACGCTGCTTCGTGCCATCGGCTTTGAGAACGATAAGGACATCCTGCAGATTTTCAACTTGGCAGAGGAGGTTCAGGCCACTCGCGAGAACCTGAAGAAGCATCTCGGCCAGAAACTCGCCGCACGCGTGCTGAAGAGCTGGATCGAGGACTTCGTGGACGAGGATACGGGCGAAGTGGTATCTATCGAGCGTAACGAGATCATCCTCGAACGCGAGAGCGTGCTCGACGAAGATGCCATCGAGCAGATCATGGCCAGCAATGTGCCTTCCATCCTCGTGCACAAGGAAGACGCACAGTCTTCCGACTACAGCATCATCTTCAATACATTCCAGAAGGATGCCACCAACAGCGAGAAGGAGGCCATCAGCTACATCTACCGCCAGCTGCGTAATGCAGACCCCGTGGACGATGCCAGCGCCAAGGAAGTCATCCTCAACCTCTTCTTCAGCGAGAAGCGTTATGACTTGGGAGATGTGGGCCGCTACCGTATCAACCACAAGCTTGGACTGGATACAGACCCGAGTGTGCGTGTGCTGACGAAGGAGGACATCATCGAGATTATCAAGTACCTCATTGAGCTCGTCAACTCAAAGGCCAGCGTGGACGATATCGACCACCTGAGCAACCGCCGCGTCCGCACCGTAGGCGAGCAGCTGGCCAACCAGTTTGCCATCGGCCTGGCTCGTATGATCCGCACCATCCGCGAACGTATGAATGTCCGCGACAACGAGGTGTTCACGCCTACCGACCTGCTGACAAGCAAGAGCCTGGGCGGCGTCATCAACAGCTTCTTCGGCACAAACGCGCTGAGCCAGTTCATGGATCAGACAAACCCCTTGGCAGAGGTCACTCACAAGCGTCGTCTTTCTGCCCTCGGCCCCGGCGGTCTTTCTCGTGAACGTGCCGGTTTCGAGGTCCGTGACGTACACTATACCCACTACGGACGCCTCTGCCCCATCGAGTCTCCCGAAGGTCCCAACATCGGTCTGATATCATCTCTTTGCGTCTATGCCAAGATAAACGACCTGGGCTTCATCGAGACACCATACCGTAAGGTTGAGAACGCGAAGGTTGACCTCTCACCGGAAGGCGTTCGCTATATGACGGCCGAAGAAGAGAAGGGTCTCATCATCGGTCAGGGCAACGCACCTCTCAACGACGACGGTACCTTCATCCGCACGAAGGTTAAGTGCCGTCAGGACGATGACTATCCAGTCGTTCCTCCCTCCGAGGTCAACCTCATGGATGTCGCTCCTCAGCAGATTGCCTCAATCGCTGCAGCCCTCATTCCTTTCCTGGAGCACGACGATGCTCACCGTGCATTGATGGGCTCGAACATGATGCGCCAGGCAGTGCCCTTGATGCGCACCGAGGCTCCTATCGTCGGCACAGGCATCGAGCGTCAGGTCTGCGTGGATTCTCGCACTATGATTACAGCAGAAGGCGATGGCGTAGTAGAATATGTTGACGCCACCACCATCCGTATACTTTATGACCGTACGGAGGACGAGGAGTTCGTTAGCTTCGAACCCGCTCTGAAGGAATATCGCATTCCTAAGTTCCGCCGTACGAACCAGAACATGACCATCGACCTGCGTCCTATTTGCAACAAGGGCGACAAGGTTGTGAAGGGTCAGATACTGACAGAAGGCTACTCTACAGAGGACGGCGAATTGGCACTCGGCAAGAACCTGCTCGTGGCTTACATGCCTTGGAAGGGTTACAACTACGAGGATGCCATCGTGCTCAACGAACGCGTCGTTCGCGAGGATATCCTCACGAGTGTTCACGTCGAGGAGTTCTCCCTCGAGGTTCGTGAGACAAAGCGCGGCATGGAGGAACTCACCGCCGACATTCCCAATGTCAGCGAAGAGGCAACCAAGGATCTCGACGAGAATGGTATCATCCGTATCGGTGCTCGTGTTGCTCCTGGCGACATCATGATTGGCAAGATTACGCCTAAGGGCGAGAGCGACCCCAGTCCTGAAGAGAAACTGCTTCGTGCCATCTTTGGCGACAAGGCTGGCGATGTGAAGGACGCTTCCCTCAAGGCAAGCCCCTCTCTCAATGGTGTAGTCATCGACAAGAAGCTCTTCACCAAGGCCTCTAAGACAGGCAAGGTGAAGCTGCAGGACAAGCCCCGTCTGGCTGCCATCGACGAAGAGTTCAACAGTAAGGTGGAAGACCTGAAGGCTATCCTCATCGACAAGCTCCTTGAACTCACCAAAGGCAAGAAGAGTCAAGGCGTTGTGGACAATGTAGGTGTAGTGCTTATCTCAAAGAATAGTGCCATCACTGCCAATGTCCTCAATAGCATTGACTACACTACCGTACAGCTCAGAGGCTGGACCAACGATACTCATGTCAACGAACTCATCGGCAAGCTCATCATCAACTATCTCAAGAAGTACAAGCTGCTTGAGACCGAGATGAAGCGCAAGAAGTTCGCCATCAGCCTCGGCGACGAGCTGCCCAACGGCATCATCCAGCTGGCAAAGGTTTACATTGCCAAGAAGCGTAAGATTGGTGTCGGCGATAAGATGGCCGGCCGTCACGGTAACAAGGGTATTGTCAGCAAGGTGGTACGTCAGGAAGACATGCCATTCTTGGCCGACGGTACACCTGTCGATGTAGTGCTCAACCCGCTTGGCGTGCCTTCTCGTATGAACATCGGACAGATCTTCGAGACCGTGCTTGGCGCAGCAGGCCAGAAGCTTGGCGTCAAGTTTGCAACGCCCATCTTCGACGGTGCATCTCTCGATGACCTCTGTGAATGGACAGACAAGGCAGGTCTGCCTCGCTACTGCTCCACACAGCTCTACGACGGCGCTACCGGAGAGCCCTTCGACCAGCTGGCAACTGTAGGTGTTTCCTACATGCTCAAGCTCGGCCACATGGTTGAAGACAAGATGCACGCTCGTAGTATCGGCCCGTACTCACTCATCACTCAGCAGCCTCTCGGCGGAAAAGCACAGTTTGGCGGTCAGCGTTTCGGTGAGATGGAGGTTTGGGCTATCGAAGCCTTCGGTGCTTCACATGTATTGCAGGAGATCCTCACCATCAAGAGTGATGACGTCGTAGGTCGCAGCAAGGCTTACGAAGCCATCGTCAAGGGTGACCACATGCCCACGCCGGGCATTCCCGAATCTCTCAACGTGCTGCTCCACGAGCTGCGCGGTCTGGGATTGCGTGTAAGTTTGGAATAAATGAATCGCTTTTTTAGAAAGGATAAACATGGCTTTTAAGAAAGAAAATAAGGTAAAGACGAACTTTACCAAGATAACCATCGGACTGGCATCTCCCGAAGAGATTCTCGCAAACTCTTATGGCGAAGTGCTCAAGCCCGAAACCATCAACTACCGAACCTACAAGCCCGAGCGTGACGGTCTCTTCTGCGAACGCATCTTCGGTCCTACGAAGGACTATGAGTGCCACTGCGGCAAGTACAAGCGTATTCGTTACAAGGGTAACGTCTGCGACCGTTGCGGCGTGGAGATTACGGAGAAGAAGGTGCGCCGCGAACGCAGCGGCCACATCCAGCTCGTTGTGCCTGTGGCTCACATCTGGTATTTCCGTTCTCTGCCCAACAAGATAGGTTATCTGCTTGGCATTCCCACCAAGAAGCTCGATGCCGTCATCTACTACGAGCGCTACATCGTGCTTCAGCCTGGTGTGATGGCTAAGAACAAGGAAATACCTGTTCAGAAGCTCGACCTGCTCTCCGAGGAAGAGTACGAGGCCATCATGGACCGTCTGCCTCAAGGCAACGAGTTCCTGGACGACAAGGATCCCAATAAGTTCATTGCCAAGATGGGTGCTGAGGCAATCTACGACTTGCTTTGCGAGCTCGACCTCGATTCCCTCTCCAACCAGCTTCGTGATGAGGCCAGCAAGGAGAATGCTCAGCAGCACAAGAACGACGTCTTGAAGCGTCTGCAGGTTGTGGAGAGCTTCCGCCTGAGCTCTAAGGTGAACAGGCCTGAATGGATGATTATGCGCACTTTGCCAGTCATCCCGCCCGAGCTTCGTCCCCTGGTGCCCCTCGACGGCGGCCGCTTTGCAACGAGCGACCTCAACGACCTCTATCGTCGCGTCATCATTCGTAACAACCGACTCAAGAGACTCATCGAGATCAAGGCTCCCGAAGTCATCCTTCGCAACGAGAAGCGCATGCTTCAGGAAGCTGTGGACAGCCTCTTCGACAACAGCCGCAAGAGCAGCGCAGTCAAGACAGAAAGCAACCGTCCCCTCAAGTCATTGAGCGACTCGCTTAAGGGTAAGCAGGGCCGCTTCCGTCAGAACTTGCTGGGTAAGCGTGTCGACTACTCGGCTCGTTCGGTCATCGTGGTCGGTCCCGAGCTGAAGATGGGCGAGTGCGGTATCCCCAAACTCATGGCAGCAGAGCTCTACAAGCCCTTCATCATCCGCAAGCTCATCGAGCGCGGCATCGTGAAGACCGTGAAGAGCGCCAAGAAGATTGTGGACCGCAAGGACCCCATCATCTGGGACATCCTCGAGTTCGTCATGAAGGGTCATCCCGTTCTGTTGAACCGTGCCCCGACACTGCACCGCCTCGGCATCCAGGCCTTCCAGCCAAAGATGATCGAAGGCAAGGCAATCCAGCTGCATCCCCTCGCATGTACGGCGTTCAATGCCGACTTCGACGGCGACCAGATGGCTGTGCATCTGCCTTTGAGCAACGAGGCAATCCTCGAGGCTCAGATTCTGATGCTTCAGTCTCATAACATCCTGAATCCTGCCAATGGCACACCTATCACCGTTCCTTCTCAGGACATGGTGCTCGGTCTGTACTACATCACCAAGCTTCGTCCCGGAGCAAAGGGCGCTGGCCTGAAGTTCTATGGTCCCGAAGAGGCCATCATCGCATACAATGAGAAGCGTGTCGATGTGCATGCTCCCGTCTTTGTGATGGTGAACGACAAGCTCGAGGACGGTACACTCGGCAAGCGCATGGTAGAGACCTCTGTAGGTCGTGTCATTGCTAACGAGATAATTCCTGAAGAGGTAGGCTTCTTCAACGATGTCATCTCGAAGAAGACGCTTCGCGGCATCATCACCGATGTCATCAAGACAGTTGGTGTGGCTCGTGCTTGCGAGTTCCTCGACGGCATCAAGAACCTCGGCTACCGCCTTGCATACGAAGGTGGCTTGTCCTTCAACCTTGGTGATATCATCATCCCCGAAGAGAAGGAAGAACTCATCCGCAAGGGTAACGAGGAGGTTGAGCGCATCAGCGGTGAGTACGGCATGGGCTTCATCACCGACAAGGAGCGCCACAATCAGGTTATCGATATCTGGACTCACGTCAACAACGACCTCTCGAAGGCTCTGTTGAAGACGATGAAGGAGGCCGATCAGGGCTTCAACGCTGTGTACATGATGCTCGACTCAGGTGCCCGTGGTAGTGCCGGTCAGATCAGCCAGCTCTCCGGCATGCGTGGCCTTATGGCAAAGCCTCAGAAGGCAGGTGCTGAGCCCGATACCATTGAGAACCCCATTCTTTCTAACTTTAAGGAAGGCATGAGCGTGCTCGAGTACTTCATCTCTACTCACGGTGCCCGTAAGGGTCTGGCCGATACCGCCTTGAAGACGGCCGACGCCGGTTACCTGACACGTCGTCTTGTCGATGTCAGCCACGACGTCATCATCAACGAGGAGGACTGCGGCACCCTGCGTGGTCTCGTATGTTCTGCCCTGAAGAACGGCGATGAAGTCATCAGCAGCCTCTACGACCGTATCCTCGGCCGTGTGTCTGTTCACGACATCATCCACCCGCTCACTGGCAAGCTCATCTGCGCTTCTGGCGACGAGATTACCGAAGCCAAGGCTCAGGAGATAGAGGATAGCCCCATTGAGAGCGTTGAGATTCGTTCCGTGCTCACTTGCGAGAGCAAGAAGGGCGTCTGCATGAAGTGCTACGGCCGCAACCTTGCCACCAGTCGCATGGTGCAAAAGGGCGAGGCTGTGGGTGTCATCGCTGCACAGTCTATCGGTGAGCCTGGTACACAGTTGACGCTGCGAACCTTCCACGCCGGTGGTGTGGCTGGTAATGCAGCTGCCAATGCCCGCATTAAGGCTAAATATGATGCACGCCTCGAGTTCGAGGAGTTGCGTACTGTTGACGTAGTGGACGAGACTGGTGCTCCCGCAAAGGTTGTGGTTGGTCGTCTGACCGAAGTTCGCTTCATCGATCCTACCACAGGTATCGTTCTTCTTACCGCTAACGTTCCTTATGGCAGCACGCTTTACAAGAACGATGGCGACATCGTCAAGAAGGATGAGATCGTTGCCAAGTGGGATCCCTTCAACGCAGTTGTTGTGACGGAAATGCCTGGTAAGGTGAAGTTCGAGGACGTCATCGAAGGTGTCAACTACAAGGTTGAGACCGACGAACAGACGGGCCTGCAGGAACTCATCGTTATCGAGTCGCACGACCGTATGCGTGTTCCTACCGTACATATTCTCGACGAGAATGGCGACATCCTGCGCCACTACAACCTGCCCATCGGTGGTCACATTGCCATCGAGGACGGTCAGGAAGTGAAGGCAGGTGACGTGCTCGTCAAGATTCCTCGTGTCATCGGCGGTGGTGGTGATATCACCGGTGGTCTGCCTCGCGTAACGGAGCTCTTCGAGGCTCGTAACCCGAGCAACCCCGCAACTGTTGCCGAAATCGATGGTGAGGTGACGATGGGTAAGCTGAAGCGCGGTAACCGCGAGGTCATCATCACTCCTCGTCTGGGTGGTGAAGAGGCCATCAAGAAGTACCTCATTCCTGCTAACCGTCAGATCCTGGTACAGGAGAACGACTATGTTCGTGCTGGTACACCACTTTCCGATGGTGCTATCACGCCTGCCGACATCCTTGCCATCAAGGGTCCCACGGCTGTTCAGGAATACATCGTCAACGAGATACAGGACGTTTACCGTCTGCAGGGCGTGAAGATCAACGATAAGCACTTCGAGGTCATCGTTCGTCAGATGATGCGCAAGGTGCAGATCGACGACGCCGGCGATACACGCTTCCTCTCTCAGCAGATTGTCGATAAGCTCGATTTCAACGAGGAGAACGACAACATCTGGGGCAAGAAGGTCGTTGTCGATGCTGGCGACTCCGAGAACATGCAGAACGGACAGATTGTTACGGCACGTCGTCTTCGCGACGAGAACTCGTACCTGAAGCGTCAGGACAAGAAGATTGTCCAGGTTCGCGACGCTCGTCCTGCTACTTCGAAGCAGATCCTGCAGGGTATCACCCGCGCAGCTTTGCAGACCAGCAGCTTCATCTCGGCTGCCTCCTTCCAGGAGACCACCAAGGTGCTTAACGAAGCTGCTATCAACGGTAAGACAGACTACCTGGAGGGCATGAAGGAGAACGTCATCTGCGGTCACCTCATTCCCGCCGGTACTGGCCTTCGCGAGTTCGATAAGATTGTCGTGACTAACCGCGAGGACTACGACCGCACCCTTGCCAATCGCAAGACTCTGCTCGATTACTCAGACGGAATCTACTAAAAAGACCCTCCCCATCCCCCCCTAAGGGAGGGGGATATTTAAGACCGCAAGGCGAAAGCCCTGCGGTTTTTTTTTGTGGAAAAGAGCATAACCTCGCCGTCGTCCCATTCCTACTGCCCCGTGCGGACTGGGAAAAACGCGTGCCTTGCAAGGCACGCTCCCGTCAGCGCGGAGCAGAATTAAGTTCCTCAGCCGAATAAGCCCGATACATGTCATGTACGGCTCCCCACTTTGTGTGTGGGGAACATGGGCTTGTCACAATCAACAACAGAGGATTTGACTCTAAGGAGTAATGGAGTATAGGAGGCTTTCTCCTTTGGCTCTTTGACTCCTTAGAATTTTTATTATGGCAATGATATAGCAGTTGGCACGCTTTTCGGATGGGTGAAAGATTTTAGTTGGGGGATGATAAAGGCCTTTCAGGCTTCCATTGTGCCAGCTGCTATATTGTTTCCTAATTATATTTATAATAAAACAAGCGATGCCTTGTTTTTCTGCACTTCTTTGCAACAAAACGGAACAATAAAAGGCGTAGAAGGGCCGGAATCTGCACTTGAGCCTGTGGATTCTTGGCCAGGTTCGTCAGTTTTCGTAACTTTGTGGAGAAAAAGTTGCGGCTTGTTGCAATGTTTCCTCCTTTTGCGTGTATAAAGGAGTAGAGAGACACGAATATGAAGACAGAGACAGTTAACCTCATCGATGACCTGCGCAGGCAGAAACCGGCAGCCTTGGGTCGACTCTTCGCGGAGTACGGTCCGACGGTGTTCCGCATGGTGCAGCGCATCGTGCCTGGTCGCGAGGATGCGGAGGAAGTCTATCAGGATGTCTTCGTCAAGGCATTGCGAGGCATCATGACCTTCGACCCAAAGAAGGCGACGCTCAGCACTTGGCTCTGCCGCATCGCCTACAACGAGTCGCTCAACTTCGTCCGCCGACGCAAGCCGAACCTCGTCTATATGGACGACAGCAAGCTGGGCATCGACTCGTTCGAAGTGCAGGAAGATGCGCCTCTCGACGAGGAGGTTGTCGCCCAACTGGAGAAAGCTCTGTCGCTTTTGCCGCCTCACGAACAAGCCATCATCAGCATGTTCTACTACGAAGAACGGAGCTTGGCAGACATCGCCTACGTAACTGGCTCCATTCCCTCAACCGTCGGTTCCCAGCTGAGCCGTATACGCAAGAAACTTTACCGAATCATCAAAACGCTTTAAGCTATGAAAGACATAAACCTACAAGAAGCCGTTCGCAGACGGGAAGAGCAGTTGCCGCCTATGCCAAGCGACCTGAACGAGCGCCTGATGAACAGCCTCACCCCTCATCCCTCTCCGAGGCGAGTGGAACTGAAGCGGCTTCTTCTCGTTGCTGCCAGTCTGGTTCTCGTCGTTGCTGTAGGCTTCAAGTTCCTGAAGCTCCCCAAGCAGACCGAGACAAAGGTAGTGGAGGCAGTGGAGCGCGAGGAGCAACCGGCAAAGCAGCCAGTCGTGGAGCCGAGTCAGCCTGTCGTGGCCAAGGCAGAGGAGCCTTTGCAACAGAAGCATTCAAGGAGGTCGAAGCCAACCGTCCGCAAGGAAAAAGCCAGCCTCTCCCCATCCCTCTCCCAAGAAGAGAATGTTGCAACTGCGGAGCCTTCTACCCCTGCTTCGGAGGAGACTATGGAGGCTTTCGTTGAGCCGCCTGACCCTTATCTCGCCCTGGAAGCCCAGGTTCAGGACATCCGTTCGCGAGGTGAGCGCTTCAGCCAAGAAGTAGCATTACTAATGGATCATTAACTTCGTCATTATGAAAAAGATACTTTCAATTATCCTCATGGCGGCGATTACTACCGCTGCCTACTCACAGAAGCCTAACGAGCGGCTTGTTCGATTGGAAGAGTTCTTGAAGAAGGAATCTTCTGTCCGCATCAGCCACAAGCAACTGAACTGCTCTGGCAGAGGCATAGAGCATCAATGGTACACCTGGTTTAACGAAGTCACTTCGAAGACACCTCGCTTCAACTTCGACGAGAAGATAAGTGAAGCGGCAAGGCAGCATCTCATCGAATCGTACGACAGCATTAATGCCGCCCGCCATCAGCGGGTCGTGACGATGCTCGACTCCATACGCCTCACTTTCGCCCTCCTTGGAAAAGACGCATCAGAGAGCTACACCTACGAATATCATAAGGCAGACATCGACACCATCAAATACACGCTGGCCTTCCGCGAAGAGGGCGACACCCTTCTCTTCCCTCCTGCTGCTTTTACCTATCGCTGGGAGCTTGTCAATGCCCGCGAGATAGCCAGTTTCGATTATAGCAGAGGTTACGACAATTGGCAGGAAGGCAATGTAGAGAAAGGACAATACACCCATCTCTATTCCATTCCAAACGGCATCACATGGGACGACATGAAGCCCTTCGACATAGAGGCTTTCGAGACACAGATAGAGCCAGTGCTGAAGTCGTTCCGGAAGCTGAAAGGAGCAAAGACCTATCCCGTCTATTGGCGACACGATGAAGGTTTTACGGACGACATCGGCGAGGATGGAGGGCTTATTCAGATGACCCAAAGTTACTCCAACAAGTCGAGCTTCGGCTTGACGACAGGCACACACCTATTCATTCCCGCAACCCACAAGGAAGAGGCAGAAGCATTGTACAAGCAACTCGTTTCGCTGGCATACGATTACATCAATGCCCATCCCGAACAGCCTTACAGATATAGGTTCACCTCACGCTTCTCGTACATAAACCTTGTAGATGTCGTTGAGGGCGTGAATTATGGTGATGACGACGAAGCATACTTCCTTAGTTGTATGTTCGACGAAGACGGCTACCACATCCTTTCCCTCCGAAACAAAGGCGACCGATGGATTCCCAAGGACTGGCCCAAGCTCAAGAGCTACATTAACGGCGAAATGGTGTATCGCAAGAAGTAAGGTTTAGTTAAGAAATCCTAAAAGATGCTCTTCCCCGCATAACATTTAGCTCCCTCGCGCGTTATATATATGAAAAGGATAACCAAGCAAGCCTAAAGTATGAAGAAGCAAGCTATCATCACCCTCCTGCTCGCCCTTGTAGCGATGGCAGGGCAAGCAAAAGAGAAGACCATTATTTGGGAGAAACCTGCAAAGGCTCTTAACTGTGCCGACCTCCTCGAAATAGAGAAGGTGGAGCTGACGAAGCAGCAGACAAGGCTCTATGCAAGTTACAGCAATATGCCCGGACAATGGTTTCGGATAGCAAAGGAAAGCTGTTTGCAGTCGGGAGGCAAGACGTTCCGCATCGTCAGTGCCGACAGCATCACGCTCGGCGAGAAGTGCACCTTGGGCGATGACGGCTCGAAGCGGTTCGTGCTCAATTTCGAGCCTTTGCCCATGAAGACGAAGGAGCTTGACTTCATCGAGGGCTTTGGCGACAACGACTTCAAGGTCTTTGGCATCCATGACTCCACCTACACGATGCCTGCCGCTGCCGTTCCTGCAGAATACCTTGCCGACTATGCAGAGGACGACCAGCTGGAGGACTTGAAGTACGGCGAGGAGCCTGCCGTCGTTCACTTCAAGGCACTCAACTATCGCAAAGGCATGAACCCGAGAATAATGGCACAATACGTTGACCTGAAGAACCCTTCGGAACCCACAGACCTCAACTTCCGTATGAATGATGATGGCGAGGCAGAGATAAAGTTGCACGTCGGCTTCCCGCAGGTAGTTTGGTTCCACATGATTAACTTCCCGTGGAGCTCCAATTGCAGCCTTTATCTTGCCCCCGGCAAGGAAGTGACCGTGCTTGTCGATATGCTGAAGGACGACACATACAAGGGCAATAAGTTCGTCGGCTATAAAGGTTACTTTGCCAAGTTCGCAAGGGAGTATTATCAAATGCAGACGCAAGATGATGGTATTGAGATGAAGAAAACGGCTCGTACCGTCGAGGAACTCATCAGGGACTACGATGAGTTCTGTGCCGAAAACGACAAGTACATAGAAAACCTGCCATACGAGCAGGCCGTGAAGGACTGGCTGACTCAATTGATATACAGCGGCTCGTATTCGTTCTCTTACTACGGCAATCCCATTGACTCACTGTCCAAGCAGCCGGCTTTCGCCGAGCACTTACTCCAACACCATATAAGTGGCCTTCGAGACAGAAAGGCCATTCTCACCTTTGCGTTTACAGAAGGCAGCCGTTACTATGCAATGGACAAGGAAGCACGAGGCATCAATGCCGACCTTGCCCGCTACTGCTACTATCTGCCAAAGGTGCTTGACGGGCAGAAGGTGGAGAAACCTTTGATTGAAGATGCTAACCTCTCTGCCCTTTACGATGAAGCTGTCAGGGAATATCAGAAGACTGTTGCCGCTCGGAAGGAAGGGCTACCTGCCGATGTTCATTACCTCGACATGACCGACATCGCTCCCGAAGACATCCTGCCTGCCATCCTCAGCAAGTACAAGGGCAAGGCTGTACTCATCGATATTTGGGCGACTTGGTGCGGCCCGTGCCGCTTTGGGCATAAAGAGATGGCACCAATGAAGGAGGAACTTAAAGGCAAGGACATCCAGTTTGTCTATATCACCTCTCCTGCCTCGCCATATAAGGACTGGAAGCAGATGGTTGGCGACATCTCGGGCGACCACTATTACCTGACGAAAGGACAATGCGAATACCTGATGGACAATGAGTATAAGTCGGACGGCTTCCCCACTTACGCCATCTACGATGCAACCGGCAAACTGACCTACACCGTCGTCGGCTATCCGGGCTTGGATACAATCAAAGAAGAAATAGAAAAGGCTTTGAACACCAAATGAACATGAACAAGAGCACCATCATCACCATCCTGCTTGCCCTTGTTGCAATGGCTCGATGGTCAGGACGAGGTATTCCGAGCGAGTTCCGATGCGGAACTTGCCACCCCAGATGCCTATGCCGCTGCTGACGTAGTAGTTTGTCGCGCCGCGCTGGTACCCACCGAAGGCGCATTCATACATCATGTCGGTTATCCACGAGATAGGCCATACCTGTCCATGATGGGTGTGGCCGCTGAATTGAAAGTCCACGCCCTCGCGCTCGGCCTGTTCCAAGTGGTAAGGCTGGTGGTCGAGCAGGATGAGATATTTGCTTTTGTCGGCTGATGCGACGAGGTCTCTGAGCGGGCGACGGCGGCGGTTCATGCGGTCGTCACGCCCCAAGATGCAGAGGTCGCCCAGTTGCGTCGTCGTGTCTTGCAGCAGGCAGATATCGGCATCTCTGTAGAACCTTTGTGCCTCAGGCTCGCCGCTGAAGTATTCGTGATTGCCCAGACAGGCAAAGACGGGCGCTTGGAGCCGCTGGAACTCCTCGTGCATCCGCTCGTCGCGAAGTGGTCGCATGCTGCCGTCGATGATGTCTCCGGCTACGAGAATCATGTCGGGCCGCTCATTATTAATAAGGTCAACCCATCGCGCAAACTCCTTCCGGCGGTTGTGATAGCCGAGATGCAGGTCGCTCATCAACACCAACTTGACGGGTTTTGTTACCTTCGTCGAGCGAATCGTCATTTCCTGCCGGTACTTGTGGCGGTAGTGGAGGTTGCCGTAAACGAAGAGCCCGAAGAGGAAGAGCACGATGCAGCCGGCGGTCCACCAGTTGTCGCGCAGCCATGCGGCAGGCAGTAGATGCACGAGCCTCGCGATGTCGAGCACGACGAAGAGCATCGTGAGGTAGAGGAGGACGATGATGCTCGACGTCCCCACCTCGTAAACTGCTGTCGCCAAAGGCATCGGCAGGCGGTCCGTCGCACGGAAAATGCTGGCGAAAAGCAGGGCGAAAGCGCCCACCATCAACAGGAGGATAAAAGACCCCCCAGCCCCCTTAAGGGGGAGCAACAGCCATACATGCCAGCAGACATACGCGAGGGCCAGCAACGGCAGCAGCAGAAACAACAGCATCATCATTTCTTTAATCATTTTTACTGACGTTTGGAAGTTAAAATGGAAGTAAAAAAGGAAGTAAACTCGCTGCGCTTGTGGAAGTTATAAAAGGACAATACCTTATAGTCAAACAGCATCCCAAACTATCGTCCAGCCAACTTGTTGGCTTTACTTCCTGCGCGTAGCGCATAACTTCCTATTTAACTCCATTTTATAACTCCAGAAAATTTACACTTTTATTCGTCCTTCTGCCGGCAAAGGTACGAATAAAATCCGACATTCTGACTTGTCGAGCCACCTATTTTAACATCTTTTGGGAGTGGAGTTCTCTTGTCCTTTTGTCCGAGTTGACAAGTGAATTTCGTTGCATATACATGTATGTGCAATTGCAACTACATGTACGTGCAATTGCATTTACATGTACTTGCAATCAACTTAACTGTATTTTCTGGGCAAATCGCTTGGTGAAATGGGGAATTTTTGCTACCTTTGTGGAGCAAAACAATACGAGACGATTATGCCTATACGATTTTCAATTGCCAAACGTGGCGTTCTTCCTACGGAAGGACAACTGGAGAATGTGAGTGAAACGACTGATTTGGAGAGCCTTCGCGTCTTGTTGGAAAGCCCGCAGACGACGGATGCCATTGAGTTCCAGAGCGGCAACGGCAGGTTGCCTTCCGTGTTGCCGAAGTCCGAGCTGATGGCCGCGCTGAACACTTTGCAACGGGTCATGGTGCATGAATTTGCGAAGGGTAATGCCGTCACGCTGCCCGAGATTGGCACTTTCCGCCTTTCCTTGAAGGGAAGCGTCGAGGAGCAAGACGGCAACTATCACGGCAAAGATGTCCGCGTCGATAGCATCCTGTTCCGTCCTGACCGCGAGTTGCTGGCCGAGGTGCGTGGCTTCGAGGTCGATCAGGTGCCGTATGGATGGAAGTTCAATGCTGAGGAGTCGGAGGTCGAGGCACGCCTCGCAGAACTCTTTGCCGGCAGAACTTACATTACTCATAAGGATGTGTCCGTCGCTTTCAAACAGACCCTGACCCGTGGCCGCGTGACGACTCTCCTGAATCGACTCGTGAAGGAAGGCCGCCTTGTTCGCGAAGGCAAGGGCGCTCAAACACGTTATCGCCTCGCTTAAGCAGCCGAATCTCCCGTTAGGAAAGCATAAAGCGTTTCTCTCGCTTATTCGTAAATTTGTCAGCAAGTTTTATGTATTACGCTATGGCTAAAAAGATTGTGCTATGCCTCGTGCTGGGGCTCGTCGTGCTTGCTTCCTGCAAGGAAAAGAAGGCAGGGCAAACGGCTCAGGTCTATAAGACGATGAAGGTGGAACGCTCCAGCCAGACGGTCAAGACGCAGTATAGCGCCACCATGAAGGGCAAGGAGATTGTGGAGATACGGCCGCAGGTGAGCGGTCTCATCACGAAGATTCTGACCGCAGAAGGGCAGAAGGTCCACAAGGGACAGGCGCTCTTCATCATCGACCAGATGCCTTATCAAGCAGCACTCAACACGGCTGAAGCCTCGTTGAAATCAGCTAAGGCTGCCGAGGCGACGGCTCAACTCAACTACGACAGCAAGAAGCAACTGCTCGACCAGCAAGTCATCAGCGACTTCGAACTGCAGACCGCTCAGCAGGCTCTCCTGTCGGCTCAGGCACAAGTGGCGCAAGCGCAGGCCGGCGTGACGAATGCCCGCAACAGTCTTGGCTATACGGTCGTGAAGAGCCCGCTCAGCGGTGTGGCCGGCATGATACCCTATCACATCGGAGCACTCGTTGGAAGCAACATCGCGGAACCTTTGATATCGGTCTGCGACGACAGCGAGATGTGGGTCTATTTCAGCCTAAGCGAGCGCGAAGTGACTGACCTCTCGATGAAGTACGGCAGCCTCGAGCGCTTCATGAGCGAGATGCCCGACGTCTCTTTGCTGCTCTCGAACGGTCAGGAATACAGTCAGAAGGGTAGGGTAGATGCTGTGAGCGGCATCGTGGACGCCAGCACGGGAGCCGTTTCGCTGCGTGCCGTCTTCCCGAATCCCCAGCATCTTTTGCGAAATGGGGGCACAGGAACGGTCGTCGTATCTACCGTCAGGGACAATGTCATCGTGATTCCTCAGACCGCGACCTTCGAGTTGCAGAACAAGGTCTTTGTGTATAGTGTCGTTGATGGCAAGACGCGTCAGACGGAAATCGAGGTCGCTCCTCTCGACGACGGCAAGACCTACATCGTGGAAAGCGGCTTGAAAGAGGGCGACACCATCATCGCAGAAGGCGCCGGACTGCTGAAAGAGGGTTTATCCATTGAACATTGACGATTGAACATTGACGATTAATGTCACCGAAAGTATTTATAGATAGGCCGATATTATCGGGCGTAATCTCAGTTTTCATTGTTGTGCTGGGGCTGATTGGCCTTTTGCAATTGCCCATCGAGCAGTTCCCGGAGATTGCTCCGCCGACGGTCAGCGTGCGTGCCAACTATACTGGTGCGAACGCGGAAACCGTCCAGAAGAGCGTCATCATTCCCCTCGAGGAGAGTCTCAACGGCGTGGAGAACATGATGTATATGACCTCCTCGGCCTCCAACACGGGCTCCGGCAACATCAGCATCTTCTTTAAGCAAGGCACCGATGCTGATATGGCGATGGTGAACGTGCAGAACCGCGTGGCTTCTACGCAGGGACAGCTGCCTGCCGACGTGACCAGAAGTGGCGTGACGGTGCGCAAGCGTCAGACAAGCAACATCAAGAGCCTTTCGCTCTACAGCCCTACGGATGCCTACGATACCGACTTCCTGACGAACTACATGAAGATAAACATCGAGCCGCGACTGTCGCGAGTGCCTGGCGTGGGCGAGGTGAACATCTGGGGAGCCAGCTATAGTATGCGCATTTGGCTCGACCCGTTGCGAATGGCTTCCTATGGCCTCATGCCCTCCGATATCGATAATGTGCTCGACGAACAGAACATCGAAGCTCCGACAGGAACGCTGGGTGCCGATGCGGAGAACACCTTTCAGTACGTCCTGAAGTACAGAGGCCGCTACGAAGAAGAGCGTGACTACGAGAACCTTGTCATCAAGTCGCTGCCCGATGGTAGTGTACTGCGGCTGAAGGATGTGGCACGAGTGGAGCTTGGCATACAAAACTACACCATACAGAACAGCACTAACGGTCACGCGGGAGCCAACTGCATGATTGCACAGACGCCTGGCTCCAATGCCAACGAGATTATCAAGCGCATCGACGAAACCGCTCTTGAGATAAAGAAGGAGCTTCCTCCGGGCATGGAGTTGGTGGATGTGATGAGTACGAAGGACTTCCTTGATGCCAGCATCCATAATGTGGTGCGCACCCTTTTGGAAGCTATCGTCCTGGTTGTGCTGGTCGTCTATCTCTTCCTGCAAGACCTCAGGAGCACCTTCATCCCATCGCTTGCCATTGTGGTGAGCTTGATAGGCACTTTCGCGGTACTCTATTTCATCGGGTTTAGCCTTAACTTGCTGACACTCTTTGCCCTCGTTCTTGTGATAGGAACGGTGGTGGATGATGCGATAGTCGTTGTGGAAGCTGTGCAGGCGAAGTTCGACGAAGGCTACCACTCGCCCTATCTCGCTTCTGTTGATGCGATGAAAGGCTTGACCTCTGCCCTCATCACGACGACCATCGTGTTCATGAGCGTCTTCATTCCTGCATGTTTTGTGGGCGGCACAACAGGCGTCTTCTACACCCAGTTTGGTGTGACGATGGCCATAGCAGTCATTATCTCCACCATCAACGCCATGACCCTATCGCCAGCCCTTTGTGCCTTGATGCTGCGTCCCCGCAGGGAAAGCGACACGAGCTTCTCCGCACGTTTCCACGAAGCCTTTAACGTTGGTTTCCATCGCATTGTGGGCAAGTACCAGAGAGGCGTACTGCGCATCTTCCACCACCGCTGGCTGCCTTGGGTTTCCGTTATTGCCGTCTGCTTCCTTTTAGGCTATATGCTCAAGACCACCAAGACTGGTTTCGTTCCTAACGAGGATATGGGTTCCATTAACGTCAACGTTCAGTGTGCTCCAGGCACAAGCATGGCCGTTACAGGCAGGATAACCCGCGAGGTGGAGCAGCGCATCAAGGACATTCCGCAGTTCCGTCTCTACAACATGACCATTGGTCGCGGCTCCACCTTCGACCAGTCCTCCTCGGCAGGCTCATTCAATATCCGCCTGAAGAACTGGGATGAGCGCAAGGCGAAGGGCGACGACATCAACTCCGTTATAGATGAGATTTACCGCCGGACTGCTGACATCACGCAAGCACAGATACGCGTCAGCACCCGTCCTATGATTTCAGGTTACGGAGCTACGAGTGGCTTCGAGCTTCACGTCCAAGACCGCAAGGGCGGCAAGATTGAGGACCTGATGCGTCTGACCCGTGTGCTGATTGATTCTCTCAATCAAGAACCAGCCATCTCTCGCGCCTTCACGACCTTCGACACCAAGTATCCGCAGTATCGTGTGGAAGTGGGTGCAGCCCGCTGCAAGCGCGCAGG
>JAEEGJ010004626.1_pt1 | contig 45849 bp, 40 predicted proteins | sample 8958761 | NCBI WGS metagenome assembly JAEEGJ01 (sample SAMN16246546, study PRJNA631951) | gut metagenome | biome: gut microbiome; feature: rumen; material: RS-attached | host: Bos | place: Iran: Karaj | collected 2018-10
GGTTTGGCAATCCTGTGTTTTTCCCTGTGGAAAACTATGAATACGAGTTTGTCCGTAATTTCAATGTCGTCGATTTGAACAACGACGGTTTCGACGATTTACTCGTTTTGCACGCACCGTTTGAGAGGGAATCATGGCTTGAAGTGTTTATGAACGATGGTTATGGCTTCGATGCCATAGAAGAAAATGATAGCGATTCTGCTGTAACCTGTTCGCCCAATCCCGCAAACGACTATGTTTACATCAATGGAACGGAAGCTGTTGAAGTGCAGGTTTACAATGCTTTTGGGCAGTTGGTGAAAACCTTGCGCGATGCGAATGAAATTCCCGTTGCAGACTTGCCGCAAGGCGTTTACCTGCTGCGCATTACGGATGCGGAGGGGAGAAACTTTCTTGCGAAAGTGGCTATGAGAAGATAGGATTTTCGTTATTCGTACTTTCGTGCTATCGTGCTAACGAAGTGAGACTTATAGGACAAATAAGACTAATATGAATATGAAAGCAACAAGAATTTACACTCTGCTTGCGCTCCTGCTGATGGCGGGAGGCCATGGGCTTCAAGCACAAAACACAGATGTGTTGAAGTACTTCAACCTCGTTATGCCTGACCATTCCTTGGTCAGTTATGAATTAGGAAATGTTATCGAAATCCATTTTCAGGATTCTATCATGGTCGTGAACGACTTGGGCTTCTATATGGAAGAGGGCGTTAAGTATTATTTCTCTGAGGGCGAGAATGCTGTGAATGAAGATGCAGACGATAATGGCAGTTATGTCAGTGGTGACAAATTGTATGTGCGAGGATCTGGAAGAGGAGACGTCATTGTTTCAGATATGTTGGGCAGAGTGGTGTATAGCAAACCGAACTGCAATGATTGCGTCATCGATTTGACTTCCTTCAGTTCTAACACTCTTTATCTTATTAGTGTCAACAGTCAAACTTTCAAATTTATAAAAAGATGAAACAAGCGTCATTATTCGTGGTCATTCTACTGATGAGTTTGGTTGGTTTCGGCCAGAACCAGAAGCATTTCTTTATCAAATATAGGGCACAAGACAGCACGATTTATTATAACATTCAATCTGTTAACAGCATCCATATTGATGTCAATGGACATGAACTGATTTGTGAAGATGGAAGTGTATTCACACCTTTGACGGACATGGATACTGTGTATATTTATAGCGTGTTGGCTAACGAATGGATAGACCTCGGATTGCCGAGTGGTTTGCTTTGGGCCACCTGTAATGTAGGTGCCAACGCGCCTGAAGACTTTGGAGATTACTTTGCATGGGCAGAAACAAATCCGAAGTTTTGGTATAACTGGGAAACATACAGATATTGTTGTGACATTTTCGGGCCGTATTTATCAAAATACTGCGAGGACCTTGAGTATAATTGTAACGGTATCGATAACTTGACCCTACTACAATCAGAGGATGACGCGGCCACGGTCAACTGGGGTAGCGATGCGCGTATACCAGCCATCAGTGAATGGATAGAGCTTTATTCCCATTGCTCAGTGGATTGGACGACGCTAAACGGAGTGAAGGGCTTGCGTTTTACAGGATCTAACGGAAACAGCATTTTTTTGCCCGCTGCTGGCTACCTTAATGGCAACGAATTCAATGATAACTGTGGTAATTATTGGTCAAACTCGCGCACGATCCATCAGCGGAATGCATGGTATTTTGGATTCTACTATGACGTGGGTGCTTATAGCATGCTTAACGATGGCTATCGCAGCGGCGGTCGTTCTGTCAGAGCAGTGCGTTCTGCAAAATAAATACGACCTTTGTCAACGAGGTATTGAACTGAATAATAAATGATAAATACAATGAAAAAGGTTTTTAAACAAAAAGGCACCGCAAATCCGCAGAAGCAGGGACAAATCAAGGCATGGCTCATTGTTCTGTTGAGTGTGTTCTGCACTTGTGTCTCATTCGCCCAAATGCCGACAATCAAGCAAGGCCCTTTGGCCAAAGGTGTGAAACTCACCAATCAAGCCATGTATATAGGAGAGGACGAGTCCTGTTATTATTTCTTTGACTGTTCCATTAAGACAGCCGTCCTTGGTTTCAGCAAGACCGACTTGTCACTGAAAGTGGAGAAGGAATACAAGTCCAAACTGTCGGTGCGTTTCCCCATTTATGGAGGTGTGTTCGGCGAAAACATTGAGCTGGTTACCGCAAAGAGCGAGCCGGAGGGCTATCGCCTCGAAAAATTCACGATAAAGAAGTCGGACATGACGTTGGCCTCGACCGATGACATAGGATTCTCGCCTTTCGAAGACGGGAAAAAGCATGTCATCAACATGGATCCCGTCAAGTTGAGCAAGGCCATCACGGTTTCCAGCAAACTGTCTCCTGACCAATCCCATCGTGCGCTTGTGCGACTGGACCAGTGCAAGAATGGCGCACCAAGTGTGTGGAAGGTCGTGATGTTGGACAACAAGACAGGTGCGACTTTATGGAGCAGGGATACGGATCTCCATTTTGCCGATTTCGTGCCTACTGACGACGGCAGGGTCATATTGGCAGGCTATTATCTTGCCGACACCGAAGACAAGGCAATAGCGGCGCTCGTGGTCATGTCGAACGAAGGAGAAGAACAAATGGCATTCCCTTTGCCCGTCAACATCGGAAGTGCGGAACTTGCATTGAACGGCAATCGTCTTTGGGTTACTGGTTCGCTGAAAGGAGAGAAATACGGTGACTGGATGTTTTTGTTCAACAGAAACGCAGGCCTTTGCGGGATGTATGTTACCGTATTCGACCTGAAAGAGCAAGCCGTTGTCACTTCCGATACGTATCCTTTCACAAATGAAGACGTAGACGTTTACCTTAACGCCAAGGAAGGCAAGAGCAAAGACAATGAGGTCCATTGGATTGATTTTCAGCCTTATCTCATGAACGATGGTCGCGTGTGTGTGACAGGTGTTTATAATTATGATGAGGTCATTAGCACTCATACGGGTGCGTATTACCAGTTCGGGAAACAAGGAGGCATTCTGAACATGTTTGATGCTGACGGAAAACTATTGTGGAGGAAGCCTTACAGGAATGAGATTATCGGTCCCAAAGAAGTAGTCACCGATGAATTGTTTGACATCAACGGTAACCTTTGCTATTACTCGATGGTCTGCTCTAAGTACAAATATCCATCGGATTTGGCCGCCTCACAAGACCCGCGGCTGTTGCAGACCAAGCTCCGCGAGATCATCTTGGACCAGGAGGGGAACGAGACCGTGAACGTCATCGACGGCAAGGGTGTTGCCGGCATCGCTGCCCAAAGCTATAATTCAGACAAGACGAAGCGGGTGTTTCTGTTGATGGAGCAAGGCTTGATCAAAAGCGATGTGCGGTTGGTGGTGGTTGAATGAGGTTTAGATAAAGCCATCGAAAGCCTAGCCATCCCATCGGCGACATGGAGACGGTTTAAGGCCTTTGGTGGCTTTTTATATAATTTGCTGGATTTTGAGTATTTTTGCCGCGTGAAACGGTGTTTGCACATAGTGAGCTTTTTGGTTGGGCTGGCCATGCTGGTGGCTTGCTCTAAACCAACTAAAGTTGAGATCCCTGAGCCTGTGGTCGCTGAGCCTTGTCGAAGCGTCGAAGGGCCGACCTTAGCATTATCTCAAATCGACACCCTGATGTGGCACCAGCCCGACAGCGCCTTGGCGGTGATGATGGAGTTTGCGGGGAGCGAGGCGGCGGATGGGTTGGATGCGTTTGAGGGGCATTATTGTCAGGTGCTGGTGGCGGAGCTGCTTTATAAGAATGATTATGGGCAGAGCAACCGCGAAGAGGTGCTGAAGGCGGTGGGGTATTTTGATTCGATTGTGGGGATGGATGGGTGTAAAGCGGACGCATGCGGTGCGTCCGTACAAAGAAATGCATTTTTGGCGGCGCGGGCGCATTATATGAATGGTGTGGGGTATTATGAACAAGAGGATTTGGTGAATGCCTGCGCAGAATACCTCAGTACTTTGCGAATCATGGAAAGCCATTTTGGCGAGAATGAATTGGTTGGGCATAAGCCGCGGTTTATGGCCTTGACCTATAACCGTTTGTTGGATTTGTTCAAAGGCCAACTCATGCCAGAACCTGCCATTTATTGTGCCAAGCAGTCCTTGGTTTACAACCAGATTGCGCCGACTTCGCTTAATGCCAAAGCCAATATTTTGAGTGAGATTGGATTAGAATATCATATATTGGAAGAAACGGACAGTGTGGTTTTCTATTATGAAGCGGCGTTTAATGCCTTGCATGACAGAAACAATCTGGTTTACAGGGATTTGATGGCTTCACAAGCTTTGTTTGATTATTATGAAGTCCACGACACCATAAAAGCCTTGGCCAGTCTGAAAAGCATGGCAGCACAAGCCGAAAGCGAAACCGAAAGAATAACCCGATATTCAACCATTGGCGACATCTATCTTAATGCCAGACAATTCGATTCTGCCAAGGTTTATTTGGAAACAGTATTTGATTTTACAAATGACGACATTATAAAAAAGCTTGCAGCAAAGGCTTTGCATGACGTCGCTATTGGTGAGGGCGACACATTGAAAGCCAACCAATATGCCCAATTCATCATAGAAGATGTAGCCGCAGCAGCAGAAAACCAAAAGCGGGTCTCGAAACTAAACGATCTGTTCCAAAACTACTTGCAGGAGAAGCAGGAAGCGGCTTCGCTCCGTGAGCGGAGGAAGGCGGTGAGACTGACGCTTATGGTATTAGTGCCGCTATTAGTGGCCATTGGTTTGGCGGTGGCCATCGTGATGCGGCGCAGACACAGAAAACGCTTGGCGGTACAAGAGGCGGAGGCGCAACAACGCTTGGAAGAAGAACGCCAAAGCCATCGCATGGAACAGGCGGCGCTTTCGGGACGGCTGAAACGGAGCAACGAGACTTTGCGCGAGTTGCAAGACCAAGTGCGGCAACAGAACGAAACGACACCGAAGCCCGAAACGCAGGCGGCGAGTTTTGCCGAGGAGCCGATTTGCCGCTTGATCATGGAGCGGGTGAACGAGGGGCAGTTCAAGTCGCAGATGGACTGCACGGTTTACAAGGACTATGCCTTGGGGAAGGAACAGTTGACGGCGTTGCGGGAGGCTGCCGACCGACACTTCGGGCAGTTCACGAGCCGACTGGCCAAGGCCTATCCCGACCTCACCCGTGGCGACTTGGATTATTGCTGCCTGTATCTTTTAGGGCTTTCTGACGCTGATATTGCCGCTTTGATGCAGAAAGCCTATCCGACCGTGTCGCATCGTGCCCGAAAGATGAAGGCTATTTTTAAAAGTGAGGCACCTCTGCCTACAACACTTCTTGATTTTGCCAAGGAATCAAATGGTTAAAAATCAAGATATTGTGTAAAAATTGATACAAATTGATACATTGTTTTTCTTGACACGCGCGGCGTGAAGGGTGTATTTTTGCCGAAAATTTTAAATCCTAATTGTTATGAAAACGACAAAACAATTCATGATGATTTGCTGCCTAATGGTTATGGTGGCGACGAGTTATGCCCAGCAATGGGAAATTGACTGTGACGATCTTGGAAATTACTCGTATTTACGAACGAGTATCATCAATGACCAAGGAGAAGCCGTGATTATGGGCGAATGTGGCTCTGACGACAACCACTTCTTTCCTATGGTAATGCGTGTCACGGAAGATGGCGAATATGATTATCGGGTATTCGACACCATAGAAGGCAATGTAAGACCAACCCACATCGTGCAATTGGCCAATGGAACCTATTTTGCATCAGTAATAGTCCAACCAGATGATTATGGAGTGGGAGAAGATGTTGTGTTTCTGCTTCTTGATTCGGATTTCAATATCCTCGATGTAAGAAACTACGAAGAGCCTGAAATGGTCCTTGGCTTCTCGAAGGGTGGACAGTTGATGCTTGATGACGACGGAACGGTGGTGTTTTCATGTGGCTATCAGTATCAAGAAACATACGGACAAGGGACAAAACCATGTTTCTACCGTTTCGATATGAACGCCGACACTTTGTCGTGCCGTTTCGTCACGGCCGAACTGCCCCATCCGGAAGCAACCATGTTTGGTTATGAGTGTTACAAATTACTGCAAAACCCTAATAATGATGGCATCGTTGTGATTTGCGCAGGTCTGAACAACAAGAATTCGCTTCTGATGTACGACCACGACTTCAACTATGAGGACGGCTTCATTTTGTCTCCTGCCTTTCGTGAAAGTTTTGTGTATTCCTATTCCGACCATTGGCTTTCCGACAATAGACTATTGTTAATGGGAGACATGAAGCCGAATGGGGAATACACTAAGTGGAGTATTGGCATGGCAGAGGTTGGTCTTGATGGAACTTTTGACCGTTGGGATAGGGTTTACTACAAGCAAGATACAGCCATTCAGGCTTCAAACTATTGCATGGCTTATGTGAATGACTCGACCATATACGGAGGAGCATGGTTTTACATAACAGCAGGCGGGGAGAGCCACTCAAGCGTATGCCTATACGACAAGGATATGGAGTTACTCGGTCGAAAGGAATTTGTTGAACCAGAATACGGTGACAAATCATCCTGTCGTTTCGTCCTGCCAATGTTGGACGGGGGATGCCTTGTTGGCATATCAAGATATTACCTTGATAGTGGTTCCAGTTATAGATATGGCAAACTCATCAAGATGCGGCGCGAGGATTTCAATCCAATCCCTTGTAGTGTAGAGGAAGTGCCGCAAGAAGCGGTAAAGGCTTTGGCCTATCCCAATCCTGCCAAAGAAAAGGTGACGATTGACGGTATTGAAGTAGCCGAAGTGCAGGTTTACAATGCTCTTGGGCAATTGGTGAAGATGGTGCGAAACTCAAATGAAATCAAAATCTCAGACTTGACGGAGGGCGTTTACTTGCTGCGGATTAGGAATGCAAAGGGAGTTTCGCAGACGGAACGCATCACGGTAAAAAGATAAGCCATAGAATATGTAACTTTAAAATCAATGAGTTATGAGAGCAAATAGTTTCAATAAGCAGATTTTGGCCACAATGGCCATCGCTTTGCTTTGCTGCTTTTCGGCAAAGGCACAGAACACGAAAGACACGAAAGAATGGTCGATTATTCCTTCTGCCAAGATAGGGATTACATGGGATGGTTCAACACCCAAAATGTTCGGTGATGATGTCTATCACGTGAATGCTGGCGTGGACGCCAAGGTCAGTTTCAATAAGCATTGGTCGTTGCTGGCAGGCGTTGAGTACAATTACCGTTGGGGTTTTAACAAGAATGGAAGTGATTGGTTCCCCGGCGACCACAGGGAAGGGTTACGGCATTACATCCGCGTTCCTGTTCGCGTCGAGTTCACGCACAAATGGTTTTATGTTAACGCAGGTTTTTTTGTGGAGCGGGCGACGAACACACGCTATGATGCCAACAAGACTACCGATTTTGGTATAGGCTCCGAGGTGGAATTAGGCGGACGCATACGACTATCGGAAAACGATCATCTCCGTATAGGTTGGCAAACTCAAATTTGTGTCAACCATAATACAACAAAAGGCCAACCCTCTTTTGGCGGTGGTTTCTTCGGTGCCTTTCTTACTATGGGATATGAGCATCGGTTTTGAGTGTGGTTAGGGGATTTCGTTATTAACTTCGTTGAATGCTTTGCATTTCGTACTATCGTGCTTACGTGCTTACGAAGTGAGACTTATAGGACAAATAAGACAAATAGAACAATGAAAAGAACATGTGCTTTGCTGGTGGTGATGGCCACCCTATTGTTGGCGGGATGCCGGAGTGGATGTGAGGAGGAGAAAAACTCACGGCCTGAAGAGACCTCTCTGGATTGCTTCGTTCCTCGCAATGACGAGGGGACGGACTCGATTAGGGAGTATTATGAGCGGATGGAGCGATGGGAGATGCTACATGGTGGGATGAGCAGGTGGGAGAGCGATAAATGAAGGAGAATGGCCTGTGAGGATGAAACTCAAACTTTAACGCTTGATAAGGAAATACAATTATTCATCATTTAATAATCAATTAAATCACAGTTATCATGTCTAACAATCTAAACATCTTCGGCCACGAAAGACCTGTACTGAAGTTCTGGGTTATGATGGCCATCATTGTCGGTGCTTCCTTATTGGGAAGATACATCGTTTGTCTCATCGAGAAAGATAGTCTCAACTGGTCGCACTACACTTTTTTCCTTTTGCTGTGCGCGTTGATTGCTGTAAGTTACTTTGTGGGTCGGCTGATTGCTTACAAAACGAAACTGTTCCCTAAAGCACAGAACAGGGATAATGTCTTAAAGTGGACTTTCGCCATTTTGTCAATTGTGCTTATTGTGGCCGCTATTGTTCTTGTTTGATTGATTAAGTGGTTTTCGTTATTTGTGCTATCGTGCTAACGATTTGAGAGGCAAATGATATCGAAGCCCCGGACATCGATGATGTTCGGGGCTTCGGCTTCAATCGTTTTTGGTGGGTTGGGGAATGTTGTGCATGGTACGGATTTCGTACTCGGCACGTTCAACGCCGGCGCTTTGTGCCGCGTGATTGACGACATCGACGAGGTAGGCGAAATCTTTGGGGTTGATTGTAGCTGAGATAGTAAGGCCTGACACGCCGAGGTAGCCGACTTTGGCGGCTACGATGGCGGGACGGATGGCGCGGTAGGCGGCCATCGTCTTTGTTTCTATTAGGACTGTGGATTTCATATAGTTAGGAGTTAAGAGTTAGGAGTTGACTCCCCCGGCCTGCGGCCACCCCCTCATAGAGGGGGACAGACTGCCGTGGAGCTGCCAGGGGTTGACACCCTGCCCAGGGGTTGACACCCTGCCCAGGGGTTGACACCCCTGGTTAAGGTCGTTTCGCCCCTACGGGGCTGGGCGGCATGTGGCAATTGAGGATTTGAGGAATTGCGGAATTTCTATCTGTTTTTATCGGGTTTATAATACTGGCCGTGGGCGGGATGCTCCAACTGGCCGTTTTTACATAGTTCGGTGATGTAACGCTCGGCGGTCTTGGTGGTGATGCCGAGGGATTGGGCGACATCGCAGAAATCGGCACGGGTGAAGGCATCGGGCAAGGCGGCAAGGAACTTCGAGCGGGAGCCTTCGGCGAGCTGCTTCATGCCCTTGGGTGCCCGGACGGACTGGGGGCTGCGCGGCAAGGTCTGAAAGACCGATGCCGTGTGCTGCAGCAGGACTTTGACCATCGCGAGGGCGGTGGCAAAGTCGGCATCGATGCAGACCAGGTGCAGCTCCTTCTCCCCTTTCTTCGCTGGCTTGGGTGGGTCGTCGATGAGACGAAGGACGGACAAGATCATCGCGAAGCGAAAGAGGATGAGACCAAGACGACGGACGGAAGCGATGATGTCGTCGCCGAAGAGCTGAGCGTAGCGAAGCTGGGTGGCCTCGAAGAAGCTGTTGAACTGGTGCTGCTGGGCACGGCTGAAGGCGAACTGGACGCGCTTCTTCGAGAAGGCCTTGTGGAAGGCGAAGAAGTCGCGGCCAATCTGCTTGAACTGCTCATCGGCAATGGTGCCGGAGCAAGCGAACATGTCGTGCCAGACCAGCTGCGTGGGCATGACATAGAAGACGAAACGGCTGAAGAGTCCGTTTTCGGCATCGGGAATGAGGTTGAAGATCTGCTGCGGCGTGCCTGAAAGGACGGCGGAGAACTTGGGCTGCACTATCTCGACAAACTCATGGTCTTTCTTGCGGAGGTAGGAAATGGACTCGTGATGGAAGGCTTTGCGGAAGCCGTCGGAGTAGTTGCCGAGGTCGGAATTGAAGGCGTTGGCCAAGGTGTCGCCCTCTGTCTCGAACAGAAGGCCTACGCCGTCGTTTTGGCTGAGCGTCTGATAGACGACTGTGGCGGTGCTGTTGGCCGGGACGAACAGGGTGAGGAACGGCGGCTCTTGGGGCGGCACTTCGAGGGTGTTTTTGCGGTTGACGGCATAGGCCACCTGTGCGGCTTCGTATTCTTTCATGAGCTTTTGGTATTTGTCGCGGAGTGCCTGGTGCAGCGGCATGGCGAGATGACGGCACAGGGAGAGCCGTCCTTTGCCAGCCGATGCACGGGCGGTGACAAAGAGGAAGAGATTGGCAAAGACCTGACGGCGATCATACACGCCGAAGACATTCGGGATGCAGGACGAAAAGACGGTGAGGGAGCCGAGCACGAGGATGTCGGCATCGACATCGGATGTGGAGTCGGCGACGATGCGCTGCATGATGGTGGGGAGGTCGTCGCGGATGGATTGGGAGAAGGTCGGGAGCGGGGCTTCGGAGGCGATTTCCTCAAATTCCTCAAATTCCTCAAGTGGGGTTTTTGAGGACTTGGAGGTGTGGCCATACACCTCCTCACCCCGACCCTCTCCTCCAGAGGAGAGGGAGATGACTCCCCCGCCGCGAAGCGGCACCCCCTCAGGGAGGGGGACGGACTCCCCTGATCTGCGGCCACTGGGCGCTGGGAGATTGATGCCGTGGGATTTGGCGAGGTGGAAGAGGGTGGCGATGGTGACGGGGGCTTTGCCGGAGGGCACTTTGTGACGGAGGCAATAGGCGTATTGCTTGGAGGCTTCAGAGGGGTCGTAATTGGGGTAGAAAGCCGAGATTCTGTGGAAATACGGCTCGCCAGCGGCACCAAATTCGTGGGCCAGGGCGAAGCCTATGCTGCACCAGTCGCCATAATCGGCGGTGATATCGGTGGCCGACCGTTCAATCAGGACGGTCAGGGCCTCGACGAATTCGGCAGCGGAGAGCGGAGCGGTCATAACAGGACGGGATTGATGTAGGCTTGTGGGTCGAACGGCAGGAAACAGGCACGGCTGACATCCTTGCATTTCTCATCGACTTCGAGGGAATAGGTGTTGCGGAGGTAATGCTGGACGGCAAAGAAAAACAGCGGATGGTAGGAAGCGGGCGTTTCGGCTGGGAAGAAACGCTCGCGGCTGGCATAGTTCTGTTCCATGGAGACGACCCATTTGAGGCCGTCGCCCGAGGGGCTGCGGAAGAGCAGCATGGTCTCAAAATAAGGGTCGTTGAGCAATGTGAGGCCGACGGCTTCGACATCTGGAAGATGGTCGAAGTCGAAGCAGACCAGGAAGGAATGCCGGACGAGCTTGTCGGCCTTGCGCTGCTGGAAGAGTCCGGAGAAGGTGCAGAAGTCGAAATTCATCCTCTTGAAGGCGGGGCGTTCGGCGGACGGCAGCGAGCGCAAGCGAGCTGTGGCCTGTGCCGAAATGCCGCTCTTGATGTAGTTGTAGGCATCGGCCAGGGAGAACTCCATAGTGGGCTGCAGGCGGCTGATGGGCTTGGCGAAGTAGGAGAAACGCGCCAGCGAGGCGACGGAGGCGCAAGCGAAGGGCGACGGGATGAAGGGCTGGGGGCTAACGAGGGTTTCCATGGCGTTGTATGATTTTGTGGTCTTCGATGAATGCCTGGACTTCTTCCAGCTTGTAGAGGCAGTAATGGGTGTGTACCTTATAATAAGGCATGCCCTTGGTGCGGAGCTTATCCAAAGTGCGACGGGAGCAATGGAGCAAGCGCATGACATCGCCGGAGTCGAGCCAGAGCTTGGAGAGGTCAGGATGGGTCAGGGTGACCTCCTCTTTGTTGACATAGCCTTGGGGATGGGTCATCTGCGGCCTCCTTTCTTGGGTGTGATGGGGCGTGCCTTGACAGGAAGACGGACGACATCTTCGTCGTCGTCGACGGAGAAGGTCTCGCCCAGGATCCAAGCGTCTATCTCGGACCTGAGGAACTGGAGCTTGGCACCAGCCTTGTGATAAGGGATGGCTTTTTTCCAGACCCATGAATAGATGGTCTGTCGGGCTGGCTTGCCGGGGAGGTAGATGATGAGGTCGTCGACGCTCATCCATTTCTTTTCGGGCTGGCCTTCGCGGTCGGCGATGGTCTGCAGCATGGTCTTCATCTCGCCCACCTCTTCAATCAGCTGTGAGACAGCATTGGGGAGGTTGTCGAAAGACAGGGGTTCGTTGTGTTGATACATGGTGTGAGTTTTTAAGGGGTTATCATTCGCGTTATTTTGGTGCCTGGCACCGATGAAAAAACCGCATCCGATGAAGCGGAATGCGGTTGCGAAATAACTATGAATAGACGGGATAAAACCATGTGCCATATATGGACAATGGTTTTTGCGGATGCATTATTTGCTGTTGAAGTCTTCTGTGACAGCTGATGACATCACTTCGAAGATGGCAATGTTCTTGGATAGTTTATTGTTGTCGGACAGCGCATTGTTGTATTCAGTAGGCCCATTGGAAAGGTCGACGCCAAGGAAGTTGCCGAAGTCCTCAAATAGAACCTTCTGGGTCAGCTGGGAGCCGTCACGGGTTTTGAATTTCCCTTTCTTAAACAAAGAGATGATCACACGGATGCAGTCAATTTTGGTGAAGCTCTTGGCGATGGTGATGTGGGAGGTGTAAGAGTTGGCAGCGCGATTCTCTGCCAATTCCTCATAGGTCTTCACCATCTCCTGATAATCGCCTTTGAAATTGGCGAAAAGAAGACGCAACACTTTGTAGATGTTCATTGTTTCGGCTTTGACGGCAGCTTCAAGCAGATCTTGCACATGGACAAAGCCTTGGCGAGCCGCTTCGATTGTGTCGAGAGGGAGATAATACTGGTTTCTCTTGTCGGTCAGTGGCGGGGGAATGGATGCACACAGCGCATCGTATTGCCTTTGAAGAGCGAGATACTTCGCTTTCCAATCCTCTTCAGGCACGCTAAGTTCGTCGGCCAGTCGTTGAAACGCCTTGAAATAGTCAGAATTGACATCTACAGCGTGTTCTATAGCCGAGGCGAGGAAACGGCTCTTTCTGTCGTCACGAAGCCGTAGCAGCACGAAATCGACCGACAGGACGATTTCTGCTGCATAGGTATCGAGGAGGCGGTCACGGACTTCAAAAAAATGTTTCCGGACAAAGTCTTCTTCGGGGTATAGCTCCCCGAGTAAGACGTTCAACAGTGAATAGGCTTCCCTGAAAATCACATGCGCCGGATGTCGGACAGGATAAGGCCTGTTATTGGCATTTTTAGGCGCGTTGATTTCACAGATGATGTCGTAAATCCTTTGGTTGATTTGGCCCATGACAGGGTCGTCGAGGTAGCCGTCCAGGTCGGCATGGATCTTAAATGATAATGCGTTCATGACTATGAAGATTTAAGAAGTGCGCGAAATGGTGCGGTAAGAAAAAAAGCCCAGCGGAGCGCCGGGCTTTTTGACTATTCTTCGTCTTCTTCAATTTCGGGGTCAACGAACAAGAGGTTGTTGACCTTGGCCCTCTTTTTGGGGCTGAGGGTGCCTTGATAGCCGCGAAGGACGTTCTTGGAATCGACGTGGCCGACCATCGAGTCGATGAAGGCATCTTGGATGCCGTGCCAGGTGAGCGTGGTAATATAGGAATTACGCGCGGTGGAAGCGGTGACCGGGCGGATGCCAAGCTGCTCACAAACGCCTTGCATGCCCTTGCGGATTTGGCGGTTGAAATCGTGGATGCGGCTCTCGACATCAGCTTCAGTCTTGGCACCGAGAAGGATCTGCGGGAAGACCCGTTTGCCCATCTCGGGTTTGCTGCCGTACTTGTTGAGCATCTTCTGCAAAGGCTCGATGATGGGGATATGGACGATGACCTGGGCTCTGTCGGCAATCTTGCCACGGATATAGGTCAGCTCCTTGTTATCCTGATTATAGAAATAGTCATTGCCCCATTCCAGATGGGCAAGGTCTTTCAGGTTGGAGCCGTTGCAGAGATAGAGGATAATCCACCAGTCGGCGGCTTTCTTCCCGGGGCCTTTCTTATAGTCGCGAATCTTCACGATGTCGGACACGGGGATAAAGTCCTCCTTGCGGCGGGTGCCTTGCTTGATGGTGAACTTGGGAGTCTTCGAGATGACGTTGTTCTGGCCGAGGCTGTTCATGACGGCACGAAGGGCACGGAGATAGATGCTGCGCGTGGACGTGGACAGCCCAGCCTTTTCCATCGAGGCATCCCACAGCTTGATGACGTTCTCGTTGACGTATGAAGGAGTGACTTTGTTGTTCTTGCCCTTGACTTCAAGCGTCCTCTCTTTGGTGCGTCTCTTGACGTGACACGTGACTTTGCAACCGAGGAAGCGATAGAAGCTCTTCAGGGCATTCAGGTACTGCTCGCGGGTCTTCTCAGTATTCTTGCTGTCGCCGAACTCCTTCCAGTATTCGAGGAGGGTGACAGTCTTGTCCTGAGACTTCTGAGGACCAGCGAGGATGTTCTTTAGGTTCTCAAAGGTGAAGTTGTTTTCAGCAATGAGCGCGTCGACGGCATCGTTGACTTTCTTGAAGACCTGGCCGACCTGAGCCTTGGCCTTGCAGATTTTTGTGGAGCCCGTCTTGACGATGAGCGCCTTGGCATAGTCATCGGGTGTGAGCGAGATGCCAGTGGGCAGATACAGCTTGTCGTGACGGCAGCAAACCCTAATATATACAGGGTAAGAGCCATCTCTTTTCACTCTTCTGACATCATAGAGCGTGTTCACTGTGACGTGCTCGGTGATGCTGACGAAGAGAGGTTCGTACATGGATGGAGTTAGTTTCATTTCTCTAAAGTTTTAATTATCTATTAGTTGCGTGTTGGTTTCTTGGGTTCTGAGTGCAAAAAAATTTGCACTCCATTTGCACTCAGACTTCTAAAACACTGCAAAAATAGGTATAATTATCCATATACGCAAATATTTGATATAGAAAGTTTTAAATAAAAATCTAAGTGGTTGATTGTGTGGGGAAAGTGGCTTTACATGCTTTGGGAGCAGGGGGTCGAAGGTTCGAATCCTTTTGCCCCGACCTGAAAATCAAGGGGTTACAAGCGATTGTGACCCCTATTTTTGGCCTTTTTCAAAAAACAGGACACAAAAAGGACACGGATTTTCGAAACATCTCCTATCGTTTTCTTATACTTTTTCGTAAATCCCCTGCCTAAAAGGACACGCTTTTTACAAAAAAATAAAAAAAAGCCGCCCCCGAAAGGACGGCTTTCACGCAAATATAAGTTGCTCATGTCTACTGAGCGATGCAAAAATACAACTTTTTTGATTCCCACAACTATTTCTATAGCGGGTTGCGTTTTACTGCTTCTCCTCCTCTTCTCCCCCAGCTGGAGCCTGACTGGCTGACAAAGGCTGCGGGGCAAAAGCTTCCCCACCGGGGACGGGCTTCTCCCGCAGCCTTTGGCAGACAGGCAGCCCATCCGAATCCCATACATTGACAGAACTAAACGACAAAGACCGAGCGAGAAAACGCAAACCCACTATTAGCCGAAGGCGGACAAAGGTTGCGGCCAGCCAGCTTCCTAAAAGATGCGCCAGCTTCCTCCGCAACCTTTGGCCGACTGAGGATTAATTAATAAAGGAAGGACTCCCATCAGGAAGTCCTTACCATCTTGATCACAATTACTATTGCAGTGATGATGACAGCCAGCAACACCACCACCATACCGAGGAGGAACCATAGAAAGGCAGGCGGCTTCTTCTTCGCAGGCGGCGATTCCTCGACGACTACTTGCGAATAGTGCAACGTGTCGGCATAATGGATGGGTTCCGGCTCTGCCTCGTAGGTGACTGTGAGGCTGTCATCGGTGGCCGTCGCCGTGAAGGTGCCCTGCTCCGTCTGGATCTTGACGGCTTGGCCGTCAAGCAGCGGAGCGAGGGGCATCACGGCAGAATCGGCCAAGGGTGGCAATTCGATGAAGGTGTCGAGGGGATGCGCCTGGACGGTGACCAGCTCCGGGCAGCGTTCCGTAATGCGACGGATGCGACGCTGGGCGCGGCGCCTTGCATCGCAGGCGCATAGTACCAACGACACCGACAACACAAGGAAGAGGATGAAAAGTCGCGTCTTCATGGCTTACAGGTTTTCGATCATCTGCTTCAGTTCGGCATTCTCGAGCGTCAGCTGGGCGACCTGAGCCGAGAGCCCGACGATTTCGCGTCGGGCCCTCGGTAAGCTCGGAATAGACGCGCTTGTTCTCCTCGACCAGGTTGAAGATGGTCTGCTGCATCTCACGGATGGTGCGGTTCTGGCGCAGCCGCGTAGCGGCGAGCCAGGAGGCCACGCCCGTCAGAGGTGCAAGCAGCAGCGAAGTCCATTCAAAGATGCTCATGGCCATACGGATTGCTCATTCGCTTCGGCGATGCTTTTGATCAAAAACTTCACATCGTCGATTTCGCGGAAGAGCTTGAACACTGCCTTGGGCAGCTGTTCGAGGGTTTGGATTTCACTTGCTTGGATCATTTCTTTTACATTTGCGTTTAACGGATGGTTGTTCGAGTGGCCACAAGAAAAACCGCACTCCGGGGTGGAATGCGGTGCAAAGAAAAGAAGGCGAAAAAGAGTAAAAACTATAGTCTATATAGAGTTAGCAATGATTTTTTTTGGATTGTTTTGGGACACCCCCGGCCTGCGGCCACCCCCTCTGAGAGGGGGACGACTGGCGCACAGCGGAGCAGCCCGACGCTGTGCTGCGCTTGCATCGGGTTAAGGTCGTATAGCCCCGATGGGGCTGGCCTTCAAAGGAAATAAGCGAAATAGGCGGGCAGATACTTCAACGTGCCGTCTTTGAAATAGTCCTTCGTGTAAATGAGGTAGCGGTCGTTTGCTATCCGAGACGAATACTTCTTGCAAAACTCGTCCATCGAGACATGGGTCTTGTAAGCGGATGACTTCACTTCAACAGGAACAATCTTCGTGCCTCTCGACAACAGGAAGTCAATCTCGTAATTGTGTTTGCCACTTGGAGTGGGCCAGGTGTGGTAGAACAACTTGTTGCCCGAGCACACGAGCATCTGAGCTACGATGTTCTCGTAAAGATAGCCGAGGTTGGACGATAGTTTGTCGTTCAAAAGCTTGTTGTAGAGTATGTTTTCGGTAAAATCCTTGTCCCTGAAAGCAAGTGTGACAAACAAGCCCGTATCGCCGACAAACATCTTGTATTGGCTCAGGTCTTCGTAGGCTGACATACCCACGTTGGGGTCGTCGCAGTGATGCGAGATGTTGACCGTCTTCGACTTCTCCATTTCGGATATGATCTCGATGAAATCTTCGGCTTTTGCTCCGGCGATGACGCTGGAGATTTGGTAGCGCGAGGCGTTGCTGTTGAGCTGGGCAGGGATGGCGGCGAAGATACGAGCGGCCTTTCCTGAAGGGTCGATTTTCCCGAAGTCTTCGTCATAGATATTCAAGACCAAACGCTTTGCTCGGTCAACCTCTTCGAAATTATTGGTGTCGAGATAGGCGCTCACGGCCTGGGGCATACCGCCGACCAACATATACAAACGGAAATCGCGCATCAGTTTACGATGGGCTTCCTTCAACGGCTGAGGGTGCTCCCACACGCTGCGGAGCAACGGTATGGTGGCCGTGTCATCCAATGCCCAACGGAACTCCTCGTAATCCATCGGATACATGTCTATAGGTTCTTCTTCGCTGGGGATCAGAATGTTTTCCGTGTTCTTACGGATGGAAATCAGGGAGCCAGTCTCGATATAGTCGTAACGGTGGTCGCCGACAAACGATTTGATGGCTTGTCGTGCCTTGGGCTGGAATTGCACTTCGTCGAAAATGATGAGAGACTGGCGTTCTATCAGACGGACGTTGTAAATCAGTTGAAGCCTGAGGAAGATGTAATTAAGGTCCGACACGTCTTCGAACAGGTTTCTGACTTCCAGAGAGCACTTGGTAAAGTCAATGAGGATATAGGAGGCATACTCACGGCGGGCGAACTCCTCGACGATGGTGGATTTGCCGATGCGTCGGGCACCTTTCACCAAGAGGGCCGATTTCCCGTTGCTTGTTTCTTTCCATTGCAGCAGACGGTCGTAGATCTTGCGTTTGAATATTCTTTCAGCTTCCATTGTTCGTAAGATTTTGGTGCAAAAATACTACAAAATGGTTTTCCTCAAAGTTTTTTTGCCGTTTTTCCCGAAATTCTCAAAATTTAGAATGGCGTTTTTCCCAAAATTCTCAAAATTTGGATGCGAAATGTGGAAGTGAGTTTTCAAGTAATTTTGAAAAAAACTTCTTTCCGTGTAGTTTTTTCGCTTTTTTTGCGTCTAAAAAGGAAACGATTCTAACCATGAGAGAAAAAGAAAAGGCTTTTTCCGAGATTGTCAAAAGGTATAAAAACACGGTATTTACCGTGTGCTACCTCTTTTCGAAAGACCAGGAGGAAGCCAACGACCTTTTTCAAGAGACACTCATTAACCTGTGGCGGGGCTTCGACGCTTTCCAAGGCAAATGCGACATAAAGACTTGGATTTGGCGCGTCAGTTTCAATACTTGCCTCACCTTTGAGCGCAAAAAGAAACGCAGTGTCGAGACGGTTCCCCTCAACATGGACATCAACCTCTTTACCGATACTGACGACGACACCCGCCAAATCCAACAATTGTATCATCGCATCAACAAACTTGGCATGGTGGATAGGGCTATCATTCTGCTTTGGCTCGAGAACATGAGCTACGAGGAAATCGGGCAAATCATCGGCATCTCCACTAAGAATGTCTCCGTCAAATTGGTCAGAATCAAGGAGCAACTGAAGAAAATGTCAAACGATTAAATACGCAAAACCATGGAAAACGACGAATTGGAAGAAATGCGGGCGCAATTGGCCACTTTGAACGAAAAGTTGGAGGGCGAAAGCATCGTTGACGAAAGGCATTTTAGTGAAGCCACAAAAAAACATTTATCAGAATTACAGCGGAAACTGATTAGAAGAATCGTCTTATTTGGTGTGTTGGCTCCTTTTTTATATTATTTTCTCGGGCTATATTTCGGGCTTTGGTGCTTGGGAATCGTGATTTTAAGCATTTATGTTTATCTAATGACAGGCAAAGCCTATTCGGTCTCTATGACTGTGACGGAATACACACAACGAATCCGTAAAGCCCTGAAAACCTACAAAAAAGCCAACAAGATCATGTGGATTCTATCCATTTTGCTTATATTGGCCTTTGGAACATACGTGCTCGTCTACGTGCTTGTCTCCCATTCGTCGAATTTAGGACAAGCCTTTGTTGTTTTCATTGTGTGTTGCTTTATTGCCCTCGCCATGTGGGTTTGCTATTACATCAGCAACGTATGTGTCTCGCCAGATGTGGAACTCATGCTGGAGCAGGTTTTGGAAGATTTGAGTAAAGTCGAACAGGATGCATAACTAACGAGTCTCTAATTCAAATCCTAACACTTGGCTTTCTCTAAAAAGTTGAACTTTCGCAAACTAAAACACTAGAAACATGAATGAAGAAATAGGCAAAACGGTAAAACTGATATTAGTTTGGTTGCTTTTGTATATTGCAGCGACTTTTATTGCCGCTGTCATAGGGGGTGTCGTTAAGAGCTATGAAATCACGAAATGGACGATTGTCTTGGGATACATGCTCGTCGCTATCTTGTTTTTCGGCAAGCATTATGTCGAGTTGTCATTTGGTCGCATTGAACGTCGTATGGTCTGGCCTGTGGTTGGCATGTCTGTTTTGATTGCCGTATCTCAAGCGTTTGTTTTATTTTCAGCATCGTCTTTGCTTGATGTTGAACTTCAATATCAAGGCGAAGAATTAGAGCGTCGTCAGCAGCTTTTTTCAGGAATTGCAGGAGCACTTTATTGTTGTGTCATGGGCCCCATTATAGAAGAGATTGGTTTTCGCGGCCTTATTCTTGGTGGTTTGCTGAAGATGCGATGCCGTCCGTGGATTGCCATTCTCATCTCTGCCCTTGTTTTCGCTTTGCTTCACGGGTTTGGGGCGATTTTTGTCACGGCCGTGTTGTTCGGAATCCTTGTTGGCTGGCTCTACTGGCGTACGGGAAGCATTATCCCAGGCATCATTATCCATATTGTCAACAATTCTCTTACTGCCATAGATTTGATCGGTCAATCCCATGTCATCCTTTGGCTTATTCTTGTCGTCGGCCTCCTTTTGCTCGCTTATTGCCTCTGGTGGTTTGGGAAGAAGTTCAGTTATAAAAACCTTAAAACTATAAGACAATGAAGAAATAGTGAAATCATTATGCTTGCTAACGTGCTAACGAAGGGATAGGACTTATATGACTGAAAAAACTAATAAAAACCAATAGGACAATGAAAATAACGAGATTTTACACCCTGCTTGCAGCCCTGTTATTGATGGGCGGATGGGAAATGCAAGCGCAACAAGTGAAGGTTGAGGCTTCGGAAACGATTGAACTGATGAGCATTATGGCTCGCACGGCTGGCTTTCGGGAATATCACATGGACATGGCAGGAAAATACACAGAAGAGACCGAGGCCTGGTTTACAACTTTTGAGTCACATCCTGCGGTGACTTATATGCAAAGTCTGAAATCGAGATATGGTATTAGTTATGACGCCGTGGCCAGCATGTCGTTGCATATCGAAACGGACGGAAACATCGTCAGCCTTATAGATGCCACGACCCTTGAAAAGAGATGGAAGAGTGTCAATCTCGACTCTTGCATGATGTACATCAACCAATTCTATACTGACACACGTTTCCATGAGTTTTTCATGCAGCATGAGGATTTTTACAACGAAGGGATTAGGACATTCGAAGACAATGTGATGCCGTATTTCCACCAAGACTGGTACGCCCGTTTTTATGGTATGGCTCCTGAAGAAACCTTTAGGGTCATTATTGGATTCACCAATGGAGGTAACTGTTACGGACCGAGTCGCCAGTTACCCGGCCAAGGGAAGGAAGTCTTTGCCATTTGTGGTTACTATCTCGACCAAGAAACGGGAAAGGCTTTTGAAAACAGTGTATCGATAGCTTCCATCTTGATTCACGAGTTCAACCATTCGTTTGTCAATCCTCGCCTTGATGAGGAGGCAAACAAGGCTCTGCTCGATTCCATAGGAGAGGATTTATATGCTTTGACAAAACAACTGATGAATTGGCAAGCGTACAAGAATGCAACAACCGTACTCAATGAAAGCATTGTCCGTGCAGCCGTCATCATCTATATGGAAGAAAACGGCTTCACTGCCGAGCAGGTGGAAGCGGAGATGTATGACCAACTTGGCCGTGGCTTTCATTGGATGCCAGAATTGGTGAGTGCGCTCAAGGAATACACGCATCATCGTGATATATACCCGACATTAAACGATTTCTATCCTAAAATCGCGAAAACATTGGGAACATACGTCGTGAATGAACATCAGCGCATTGATGAGGCATTGGGGAGATGAGGTAATATAAAATGAAGCCACTCCGTCCCGCCTCCATGCGTTTGGCGACGCGCTGGAGGTCAGGATGGGGAAGGTTTTTCGTTATGCTATCGTACTTTTACTTCGTTGAATGCAAAGCATTTCGTGCTAACGACGGACTCCCCCTCCGCTGCGCGGTAATATCACAAAGCCTCCGAAAACTCGGGCTGCCCCAACGGCGACAGGGGGCGGTTGAGTGAGTTTTCGGGGCTTTTTTTGTGGGAAAAGTAGGCAATGATTAAATAGGAAAACCATTGATTTTCTTTTGCCTGTTGAGCATGGCTTCGAAGATGGCCAGCTCATTGGAGCAGTCGTTATTGGCGCGGGAACGGCCTTCGCTCAGTGCGCCAGCAAAGTTGCTCAAATCACTGTTCAGGAGGCGGCTGAAGGCCTCGAAGACCTTCTTTTGTGTGGCTTGTTCGCCACGTGCATCCTTATAGAAGCCCAATGCCCAGGTGCAGTCAATGATACGCTCGATGTTGAGCTTCGTGCCTTTCGCGGGATTGAGGTAGATTTCGGAGGCAAAAGGCTCAGGTGCCTTGGGAATGGCGGCTATTTCCTGCTCAGCCTTGATGCGGGCGGGAAGGTCGGAGATGCCAGAGGCGAAGACGGTGAGCACCTGGTAGAGGTCGCTGATGCCTTTGTCGCGGGCTATCTGAAGGAGCGCCGTGACGGTGAACTGGTTTTGCCTCAGCTGCTGGTTTTCGGTGGCCAGGTCGTGGTATTTGATTGTGAGGTCGGCAAAGGCCTGCTCGACTTCTTTCTTCTGTGAGATGAGCGAGGAATTGATGGCCAGGCATTCCTCTTTCTTAAGGCCACGCGAGCCTTTGGGGAAGCGGGCGATGATGGCAGCACGGAGCGAAGCGAAGGCTGCATCAAGGGTGGTGTTTTAGTCGTAGAGATGGGCTTGCCGGAACTGGCCCTCGATGGCATCGAGGATGGCATGTTGGCCATCCTCTTTATCGGACAGCTGGATGGCCTCATCGATGAGCTTGGGATTGAAGTTTTGGGTGATGGAAGCCCAGTCTATCTTGTCAGGGAAGCGGACATCGATGGGCATGGGGACGAAGGCCAGCGGGAAGGAAAAGCCCTTGGACTTGTAATGCTCAGCGATGGTGGCGAACATGCTGAAATAGGGTGACTTGTTGGAGAGGCGTTCGCTGATGAGCTGGGCGAAGTACCCGGTCTTGACGGTGCGGATGGCCATGCACGACAGGAGGACGAAGACGATGGAGAAGACGACCTCGGCGGCATCGCTGCTGCCGAGGTTTTGTCGGGCATCGACGTAGTAGTTGGTGTAGATGTCCTCTTCGGGATGCTTGTCGGAATGCAGCTTGGTGCATTGGTAGTATGCCTCGTTGAAGATCTGCAGCGCAGGGACTTGGAGGCGATGGAGCCTGTTGTAATTTGGATCAGGCTCGCGAAGCGGTAGCAATGCATCGTAAATACTTTGGTTTAATGCCGCCGCGGGCGACAACAACAGAAAGTCGTCAATCTCCTTTCTGTCACAGTAGATTTTTTCTCGTAACATAATGGTATTATTTTGACGATTTAACAATGTATTTTGGATCGTAGTTGTAGACACGATGAATGGGAAAAAAGGGAAAGCCGCGCCTTTGCAGCTTTCCCTTTTCGATGATTTGAAGGCTTACTCTTCGGTCTCGGCCTCGGGGTCGACGAAGAGGAGGTTGTTGAGCTTCATCCTCTTCTTGGGGCTGATGATGCCCTGATAGCCGCGGAGGACATTCTTGGTGTCGACGTGGCCGACCATGGAGTCGATGAAGGCATCGGAGATGCCATGCCAGGTGAGCGTCGTAATATAGGAATTACGCGCGGTGGATGCGGTGACGGGACGGATGTCGAGTTCAGCGCACACCTTTTGCATGCCTTGGCGGATGATGCGGTTGAAGTCGTGGACGCGATAGTCAATCTGCCTGGGCGTTTCAGCTTGCAAAAGGATTTGAGGGAAGACACGGGTGCCGAGGTTGGGCGCGGATGCGTACTTGTTGAGCAGCTCGCGCAGCGGCTCGGTGATGGGGATGTTGACGATGACGGGCACCTTGTTCTCTATCTTGGCGCGAACGTAGGAGAACTCCGAGCCATAGATGGCATCCTCGGTCCAGGTCAGCTGGGCGATGTCCTTCAGGTTGGAGCCGTTGCAGAGATAGAGGATGATCCACCAATCAGCGGCGAGCTTGTTGGGGCCATCATAGTCGCGGATCTTGATGATGTCCGGGACGGTGAGGAAGTCCTGCTTGCGGCGGGCGCCAGCCTTGATGACCATCTCGGGGCGCTTGCTGATGACCTTGGACTTCAGGAGGCTGTTCATCACGGCGCGGAAGGCACGGAGATAGATGCTCTTCGTGGATGCCGACAGGCATTCCTCATCCATGAACTGCTCCCACTTGGCGACGACATTGGCGGTGGCTTCAGCAGGCCTCATCTTGGTGGCCTTGCCGACGATGGTCCTCTTCTTAGTGTCTTCGCCGTTCTCGTCCTTGATGGGGACGAGATGGCAACCCATGGCGCGATAGAAGCTGCGCGCAGCACAGCGATATTGCTCTTGGGTCTTGATGGAGTTCTTGCCTTCGCCGAAGGTGGTCCAATACTCTAATAAGGTGAAGCCGACATTGCGCTTGATGGGGAGCTTCATGGCCTCGGCGAGGTTGGCGAGGGAGAAGTCATCCTCGCGGATGAGTCGCTTGATGGTGACGCACACGTCGTCGAAGTGCTGCTTGATAGTGGCCTTGGCGACGGCTTTGGGATTTTTGGAGCCAGCGGCGGTGCGGATGGTCTCGTAATCTTCGAACGAGACACGGTAGCCGGTGGCGTAGTACCAGCGTTCGCGGTTGAAATTGACGCGCACGGAGATGGGCTGGTAGTTTTTTTTGCTCTGATTTTTGACGTTCCAGATGACTGAAACGATGACCCCGTCGATATTATCGGCGAAAATGGGCTCGACTTTTCTTTTTTCTGTAGACATAATAGTAACTTTTTATTTGCGTTAAATGTTCTAAATGAGGCAGGGTGAGACTTTTGCGGAAAAAAAAACAGGACACAAAAAGGACACACACTCATAAAACAATGCAAAGATACGCAAAAGATTTCAAACACGCAAGTATTTGTAACATAAAAAGATATAAAATTTTTCGTCTACATAGAATAGGATATAAAAGTCAACATTTTTGCTTTGGGAGCAGGGGGTCGCAGGTTCGAATCCTGTTGCCCCGACAACCTGAAAACGAGGGAGTCACGAAGATTCGTGACTCCCTTCTTTTTTGGGCAATTTCCGTTTCGTATCGGTTTTATCCTTTTTTTCACCGACCATTCATGCCACTTCTTGCCCATGAGCCCGAATAATCCGTATCTTTGTGTCCTGAAATGCGAATACCTTAACAATATGAAACATACCATGCACTGGATGCTCGCCGCCATCCTTGTCTTCTGCGGCACCTTGGCCTCCTGCCACAAAGAACCCGTTACCCCTGAGAGTGGGACCGTGAAGCTGCAATGTGTGAAACCCGCCTACCTGGTAGCAGGTGACACCGTGGCACTGATCTCACCCTCCTACTACACGCCGATGGAAAACGTGGAGCGTACCGCCGAGGTGTTACGCAGCTGGGGACTGAACCCCCTCATCGGTCCCAACGTGGGCAAGATCTACCAAGGCAAATATGCCGGCACGGTCGAAGAACGTCTCAGCGACCTCCGCTGGGCACTCGACCGACAAGGCGTCAAGGCCATCCTCTGCAACCGTGGCGGATATGGAACCATCCAGCTGATCAACCGGCTGTCGCTCGACGAGCTGAAAGCCCATCCGAAATGGTTGGTGGGGTTTAGCGACATCACCACGCTGCACGGCTTGCTAAGCCGCGCAGGCGTGATGGCCATCCATGGAACGATGAGTTCGTTCCTCGCCGCTGGCGGCACCGATGCCACCAGCACCTTGATGCGCGACCTGTTGATGGGCCGGGTGCCTCGCTACGAATTACCCGCGCACCCTCAGAACATCCCAGGCCAGGCACAAGGGGTGTTGGTAGGCGGTAACCTCTGCACCTTCGCCCCCAACCTCGGCACCCAAGCCGACGCCACCCTGGCGGACGACCTTATCCTGTTCATCGAGGAAGTGGGAGAATCGATGCACAACATCGACCGTCAGTTCAACATGCTGGTCATGAACGGCGTCCTCGACCGCTGCAAAGGCGTCATCCTGGGCGAGTTCACCGGCTGCGGAAGCGAATTCAGCTATGAAAATGTGGAAGCCATGCTCCGCTCCTACCTGGAGGCATACCACATCCCCGTGCTGTGCGGCTTCCCTGCTGGCCACGGCGATATCAACCTGCCCCTGGTGATGGGGGCACCCGTCTCCCTCGACGTGCGTGCCGACGGTGCCACGCTCCAGTTCGACATCGAAGGCCAACAGACCGAAGTCAACACGTCGAGCCTCAGCGCCACGAAGACTTCGCTCGAGCGTCGCCTGCAGTGTTCAGGAAAGCGGGAATAACGATCAATTGCCTTTGATCCTCACCTTGCGAAGGTCGAGGAGGTTGGTGGGGTTGCTGCCCATGCCTTCCACACGCTTGTTCACAAAACGGAGCACCTCGTCGTAGAACAGGACGACCACCGGCGCATCCACCATCATCAGACTGTCCATCTCGGTGTAATAGGCCGCCCGCTGTTGCAGGTCGTTGCAGTGCAAAGCCTTGTCGTACAGCCGGTCTACCTTGGGATTGGTGTAATGCGTGTAGTTCGGTCCCTCGGGTGAGAAGTTGGAGGTGATGAACAGCGAGAGGTAGTTCTCCGCGTCGGGATAGTCGGCCACCCACGAAGAACGGTAGAACGAAAGGCTCCCGTTGGACCGCATGCTGCGCATCGTGGCGGGCGGGATCACCTCCATGGAGCATTCCAACCCCACCTGCGCTATCTGCGACTGCACAAACTTGCCGATATCGGCATAGTCGGCCACCGTGGTGAGATGCAAGGGATGGCCTTTCAGACCGTAATCCGCCACCAGACGCTGTGCCTTCTTCAGGTCGTAGTCGTAGCCGATGGTGGCACTGTGGCCGGGCAAGCCCGTAGGAATGATGCCGCCGGTACCCGGGTAGCCGATGCCGTTGCGAAGGTAACGGAGCATCTTTTCCCTATCGATGCTGTAGTTGACCGCCTGACGCAAGGCCCGGGAACGTTCCACGCCCAGGGTGTCGGAAGGATCGATGTAGAACGAGAGGTATTCGGTGTTCAGGAACGGCTCCGTGATCAGTGCCATCTTGTCTGCATGTTTCTGTCGGAGCTGCCCGTCGAAGGTAAGCAACTCGTCCTTGTAGCGTGCGTCGATGCCCGACATGAAGTCGAACTTGCCCTTGATGAACTCAAGGAAAGCCACCTGCTTGTCGATCAAAAAACTGATGGACACTGCATCGAGATAGGGCAACCGCTCCCCTGCCGCATCCACCTCGAAATAGTCGGGATTTTTCCTAAAGACCAGCTTCACATTCTCCTTCCAATATTGGAACTTGAACGGCCCCGTGCCCACGGGATGACTGCGGAAGTCATCGCCGTAGTAGTCCACCGCCTCATGCGGAACCACCGAGGCGTAGGTCATCGAGAGGATGCCCATGAAAGGCGGGAACGGCTTGGACAACTCGATCCGTAAGGTCGTGTCGTCGACCGCCTCGAAAGCATACTGCCCGTCGTCTTGTCTCACAGAGGAGAAGATCCACATCCCCGGCGAGTTCAGGCGCTTGTCCACCACCCGGTTGAAGGAATAGACGAAGTCCGCGGCCGTCACATAGCGTGTCGTGTCGAAACAGGCATCTCGATGGAAGGGGACGTCGTCACGGAGATGGAAGGTGTAGCGCAAGCCATCGTCGCTGACCTCCCACGACTTGGCCACCATCGGCACGAGGTTCATCTGCGCATCGAAAGCCACCAGACTGTTATATAACTGGTTGCACGCCCAGATATGAGGCAGGTCCTTGGCATAGATGGGATCGAGGCTGAGGATGCCCGCCGACTCGTTGTAGCGGAAGATGGCCAGTCCCTCGTTGGGATCCTGCCGCTTGCCACAGCCGACCAGGAGCATCAGCAGGCACCACCCCAGCAACGCAGCACGCATTCCTCTATTCACGTCCGTATCCTTTATTTCAATTCTTGAAGCCGATGACCTCGGTCCTCAGGTTCAAGAGATATTTGTTGTAATCCAAATCGTTGTGGTCCTGTTCTTTCTCCAGTGCCAGGTCGATCACCTCGAGCATGCTGTTGACATAGTGGAAGTTCAATCCCTTGAGGTAGTCCTCCTTGATGTCCCGGATGTCGCGCTCGTTATCGACGGAGAGAATCAGGTCGGTCACGCCGTTGCGCTTGGCGGCCAGGATCTTCTCCTGGACGCCCCCTACCGGAAGCACCCTTCCGCGCAGGGTGATCTCGCCCGTCATGGCGAGCTGGCTCTTGACCTTGCGTTGGGTGAAGGCGGAGGTCAGGGCGGCGAGCATCGTGATGCCCGCCGAAGGGCCGTCCTTCGGCGTCGCCCCTTCGGGGATGTGGACATGCACGTTCCAGGCGTCGAACACATCGGGGTTGATCTCCAACAACGAGGCGTGCGCCTTGATGAACTCGTAGGCGATGGTGGCCGACTCCTTCATCACCTCGCCGAGGTTGCCCGTCAGCGAGAGGTGGCCGACACCGCGGCTCAGGCTCACCTCGATGGAGAGGATCTCCCCTCCTACCGAGGTCCAGGCCAGTCCGGTGGCCACGCCCGGCATGAGGTGCTTCACCTCGTCCTCGTCATGATGCATGGGCACGCCCAGCACCTTGCGGAGCTCGTCGCGGGTCACCTTGCGGTCGTCGGACTGTTCCATCACCACGTCCTTGGCACGGGCGCGCATCACGTCGGCGATCTTGCGTTCCAGGTTACGGACGCCAGCCTCGCGGGTGTAGTCGTCGATGATCTGCATCACGATGTCCTTGGAGAAGGCGATCTGCTTGGCGTCCATGCCATGCTCCTTAAGCTGCTTGGGGATCAGGTGCCGCTTGGCAATCTCGTATTTCTCCTCACGCAGGTAACCGCTCAGGTCGATGATCTCCATACGGTCGCGCAAGGCGGGATGGATGGTCGAGAGCGTGTTGGCCGTGGCAATGAACAGGATCTTCGACAAGTCGTAGTCCAGCTCCAGGAAGTTGTCGTAGAAGGTGGAATTCTGCTCCGGATCGAGGATCTCGAGCAAGGCGGCCTGCGGGTCGCCGTTGATGTTGTTGCCGCTCACCTTGTCGATCTCGTCGAGCACAAACACCGGGTTACCCGACTTGACCTTGCGCAGGTTCTGGATGATGCGGCCGGGCATGGCGCCGATATAGGTCTTGCGGTGGCCGCGCAGCTCCGATTCGTCGCGGAGGCCGCCCAGCGACATCCTGACATACTTGCGGTTCAAGGCCCGGGCGATGGACTTGCCCAACGAGGTCTTTCCCACTCCGGGAGGACCCACCAGGCACAGGATGGGCGACTTCATGTCGTTCTTCAGCTTCAACACGGCCAGGTGCTCGATGATGCGCTCCTTCACCTTGTCGAGTCCGAAGTGGTCCGCGTCGAGGATCCGTTTGGCCCGTTTCAGGTCGAAGTTGTCTTTGGTATAGTCCATCCAAGGCAGGTCGACGAGGTACTGCAGGTAGTTGAGCTGGATGCCGTATTCCGCGGCCTGCGGGTTGGTACGCTCCAGCTTCTTCAGCTCCCGCTCGAACACCTCTTTCACCTCATTGGACCATTTCTTCTTCGCCGCTTTGGCCTGCAGCTCCTTGACGTCCTGTTCGTTGGGCGTCCCTCCCAGCTCTTCCTGAATGGTCCGCAGCTGTTGGTTGAGCAGGAACTCACGCTGTTGCTTGTCGAGGTCGTTGCGCACCTTGCTTTGGATCTGCTGACGCAGTTCCATCATCTGTTGCTGGTTGGTCAGGATGCCGAGCAGGTTCTCTGCCATCTCCGGGATGTTGTTGCATTCGAGCAGCAGCTGCTTGGTGGGCAGATCCACCTCGATGTTGCTGGCCACGAAGTTCATGAGGAAGACCGGATCGTCGATGTTCTTGATGGCAAAACCGGCCTCGTCGGGCAGCCGCTGGGTGCGCGAGATGATCTGCACCGCCATGTCGCGGATGCTTTGGATGAGCGCCTTGAATTGCTTGTCGGTAGGCACTTCCGACGATCCCTCGTAGGGCTGCACCGTAGCCCGGAAGTAGGGCTCCGTCTGGATCACGTCCAATACCTGGAAACGGCGCTTGCCTTGGATGATGACCGTGGTATTGCCATCGGGCATCTGCAAGGTCTTGATGATCTGAGCCACCGTACCCACGCCATAGAGGTCGTCGGGACCGGGGTCTTCAACGCTTCCGTCCTTTTGGGCCACCACACCCACCGGCTTTTTCTTGCGGTAATACTCCTTGACCAGCCGGATCGATTTGTCGCGGCCCACGGTGATCGGGATGACAATGCCGGGATACAGCACCGAGTTACGCAGGGGCATGATGGGCAGCTCCTCCGGCACCTCGTCGTCGCGGCTGATGTGGATGTCATCGATCGTCAGCACCGGGATGAACTCGGCGTTATCCGAATCTCCAGGTCCTGACATGAACATATCATCGTCTATTACTTTCATACGTTACTTTGCATCGGTTTTTGCTGACAAATTGTCAGCACATTTTGGATAAAAATTCGAGGCGGGTTGTTGGTCAAGAATAATGCCAAGGGTGCAATTGGACAAAAAAAGCCCTCGAAAACCTTCGAGAGCTTTTTATGCTTTGGTACACCTTACGATTACTTCGTATCCTTCTTTTCGAAGAACTTTTTGTACTTGCTGTTGAACTTGTCAACGCGACCGGCGCTGTCGACGAGCTTCATCTTGCCAGTATAGAACGGGTGTGAAGTGCTGGAGATTTCAAGCTTGACCAGGGGATATTCCTTGCCATCTTCCCAGACGATGGTGTCTTTGGTGTTGATGGTGGAACGGGACAGGAAGGTCTGTTCGTTGGACATATCTTTGAAAACCACCAGGCGGTAATTCTTAGGGTGAATGTCTTTTTTCATCGCTTTTCTTTCCTTTTGATTTTGAGTGTGCAAAAGTACAACTATTTTTTGAACTGGCAAGCGGTTTTGGAAAGTTTTTTTTCATATTGTAGTTTTTTCCCAAAAAATCGCGATACCCCTTCCCTTGCTAAATAAATAAGGTGTGTTATTTGCGAAAAAGCTTGGTCGGGCCGATTTAATGTTGTATCTTTGCCGCACGAAACAAACGAACAAACGAATTATTCAATAAAAACATTCACTTAATCAATTTCGTAATGAAACAAGCTTTTAACTTCAACGCAGGTCCCTGCGTTCTGCCCAAACAGGCTATCGAAAGCACCGTCAAGGCGCTCTATGATTTCGACAACACCGGTATCGGTATCGCTGAGATTTCACACCGCACCCCGGGTTGGGAGCGTATCATGGCTGAAACACGCCAACTGTGGCGCGACCTCCTCAACATTCCTGAGGAGTACGAAGTCCTCTTCCTCGGCGGTGGTGCCAGCACACAGTTCTTCACTGTGCCCGCCAACCTTATGAAGACCAAGGCCGCCTACCTCCAGACCGGCGTCTGGGCCAAGAAGGCCGCCAAGGAAGCCAAGTTGTTCGGCAAGGTCGACATCGTCGCCTCCAGCGAAGACAAGACCTACACCTATATCCCGAAGGGCTACACCATCCCGATGGATGCCGACTACTTCCACATCACCACGAACAACACCATCTACGGCACTGAGATCAAGTACGACATGGATTGCCCCATCATGCTGGTCGCTGACATGAGCTCCGACATCATGAGCCGTCCCGTCGACGTGAAGAAATACGGCCTCATCTACGGTGGCGCCCAAAAGAATGTCGGCCCTGCCGGCGTGACCTTCGTCATCGTCCGCAAGGACATCCTCGGCAACATCGGCGACCGCGCCTACATGAACCCGCTGCCGACGATGGTCGACTTCCGCACCCACGCCGCTGAGGAAGCCAAGAACATCTCCATGTTCAACACCCCGCCCGTACTGCCCATCTTCATGATGCACGAGACCCTCGTATGGCTGAAGGACACCATCGGTGGCGTCGAGGAAATGAACAAGATCAACACCAAGAAGTCCAACCTGCTCTACGAAGAGATCGACCGCAACAGCATGTTCGTCGGCACCGCCGAAAAGGAAGACCGTTCCATCATGAACCACTGCTGGGTGATGGCCCCCGGTTACGAGGACAAGCAAGACGCCTTCATGGCCTACGCCAAGGAGCGCGGCATGGTCGGCATCAAGGGTCACCGCAGCGTCGGCGGCTTCCGCGCCAGCCTCTACAACGCCTGCCCGATCGAGGCCGTCGAAGCTCTCGTCCAGTGCATGCAAGACTTTGAAAAAGCAAACAAATAAACATTCAGAAGACAAAAGAAAACATCATGAAAGTTTTAGTTGCAACTGAAAAACCTTTCGCCAAGATCGCCGTTGATGGCATCCGCGAAGTTGTTGAAAAGAACGGTTACGAACTGGCTCTTCTCGAAAAATATACCGATGTCAACGACCTCTACAAGGCCGTTGCCGACGCCGATGCCCTCATCGTGCGTTCCGACAAGGTGACCAAGGAAGTCCTTGACCACGCCAACAACCTGAAGATCGTCGTCCGCGCCGGTGCCGGTTACGACAACCTCGACCTCGAGGCCTGCACAGCCAAGGGTGTCGTCGCCATGAACACCCCCGGCCAAAACTCGAACGCCGTGGCCGAACTGGTCATGGGCATGCTGGTCTATGCCGTCCGTAACTTCTACAACGGCAAGTCCGGTTCCGAACTGATGGGCAAGAAGCTCGGCCTCCTCGCCTTCGGCAACGTCGGCCGCAACGTGGCCCGCATCGCCAAGGGCTTCGGCATGGACGTCTATGCCTTCGACGAATTCGTTCCCGCCGAGAAGATCGAGGAAGCCGGTGTCCACGCCGTGGCCAACCGCGATGCCCTCTTCGAGACCTGCGACGTCGTCAGCCTCCACATCCCCGCCACCGCCGAGACCAAGCAGAGCATCAACTATGCCGTGGTCAACAAGATGCACAAAGGCGGCATCCTGGTCAACACCGCCCGTAAGGAAGTCATCAACGAGCCCGAACTGCTCAAGCTGATGGCCGAGCGCACCGACCTCAAGTACATCACCGACATCATGCCCGACGCCGACGCCGAGTTCAAGGCTTTTGAAGGCCGCTACTTCGCCACCCCCAAGAAGATGGGTGCCCAAACCGAAGAAGCCAACATCAACGCCGGCCTCGCCGCTGCCAACCAAATCGTTGATTTCTTTAAGACTGGCAACAAGCGTTTCCAAGTCAACAAGTAATTGGCATGAACATGATCGACAATCAGAAAAACGCACCGTTTTTCAAGTTCGAGAACCTCAGGATCTATCACAAGGCCCTGATGTTTTCCAACGCCGTCCTGGCCATCTATGACCGAACCGAGAACGACGCCGACCGTATGGTTACCCAAAAACTGTTCGAGGCTGCCTCCCAGATCACGAGTTGTATCGTCGAAGGCTCCACCTCCAACAAAAGCGCTTTCATAGGATATCTCCAGCAGGCAAAAAGCAACATCCGCGTCTGCGTCACCTTGTGTGCCCTGCTGCTCAACAGGAAGGTTATCGACGAAGAACAAGCCAATGACATCCGAAACGAGCTGATCGAGCTCACCAAGATGACCGGCGCACTGATTGTCTCACTCCAAGGAGAAGCAAACCAACAAGAAAACACGAACTGCAAACTGTAAACTGTTAACTATATGTCAGTTATCAAACCGTTCAAAGGATGGCGTCCCGGTGTGGATATCGTCCAAAAGCTGGCCTCCCGCCCCTACGACGTGCTGAACACCGAAGAGGCACGCAAGGAATGCGAGGGCAACCCCTACAGCCTGCTCCACGTGACCAAGGCCGAAATCGACCTGCCTGAAGGCCACAAGGACAGCGACCTCGAGACCTACCTGAAAGTCGTTGAGAACTTCAACTCGTTCAAGGACTTCGGATGGATCAAGCAGGATCAGGAAGAAAAGCTCTACGTCTACGCCCAGAGCATGAATCCCACCGAGGCCAACGCCCACTGGCAGTATGGCATCGTGGCTTGTGCCTACAGCGAGGACTACGTCAACAAGGTGATCAAGAAGCATGAGCTCACCCGCAAGGACAAGGAAGAGGACCGCATGAAACACGTGCGCCTCACCAACGCCAACGTGGAGCCCGTGTTCTTCGCCTACCCTGCCGTCGCCGAAATCGACGCCATCGTGAGCAAGATCACCGCCGAGAAGCCCATCTACGACTTCATCGCCAAGGAAGACGGCTTCGGCCATCGCTTCTGGGTCATCGACGACAAGGCCACCATCGCCCGCCTCGTCGAGCTCTTCGACAAGAAGGTCCCGGCCATGTACATCGCCGACGGTCACCACCGTAGCGCTGCCGCCGCCCTCGTCGGCCAGGAGAAGAAGGAAAAGAACCCGGCCCATACCGGCAAGGAGGAGTACAACTACTTCATGACCGTCATCTTCCCCGACAACCAGTTGAACGTCATCGACTACAACCGCGTCGTGAAAGACCTCAACGGCCTCAGCACCAAGGACTTCTTCAAGGCCTTGCAAGAGAGCTTCGACATCGAATGCAAGTGCAACTGCACCAAAGACGGCGGCACCTGCAACTGCGAGTTCCCCTGCCACTGCGAGTGCGACACCGAGTACAAGCCCAACAAGCTGCACAACTTCTCGATGTACATCGAAGGCGTATGGTACAGCCTGACCGCCAAACCCGGCACCTACAACGACAGCGACCCGATCGGTGTGTTGGACGTCACCATCCTCAGCAACCTTGTCCTCGACAAGATCCTGGGTATCAAGGACCTCCGCACCGACAAGCGTATCGACTTCGTTGGCGGTATCCGCGGCCTCGGCGAACTGAAACGTCGTGTCGACAGCGGTGAGATGAAGGTCGCCTTCGCGCTCTATCCTGTGAGCATGAAGCAGATCATCGACATCGCCGACACCGGCAACATCATGCCTCCCAAGACCACTTGGTTTGAACCCAAACTGCGCTCGGGCCTCGTCATCCACACGCTGGATTGATTATTGGAAAGGCAAACATGAAAAACCACGGGGCAAGCACCGCTTGCTCCGTGGTTTTGTTTTCAATAATCGCTAGAAATACGTACCTTTGCAAAAACGAATCGATGGAACAGGTCAACCTCAGCAACAACCTCATCAAGCACTACGCCGACCATCTGCGGCTGGAACTGTCGTTGTCCGAAAACAGCGTGGAGGCCTATTGCCACGACATCCACCTCTTTCTCCAATATCTTGAGAGCCAACACCATTCCACGTTGATCACCGACATCACGCAGGACACCGTCGAGAACTTCTTCGCCTATCTCTACGACCTGAACATCGGCGCCACCTCCCAGGCACGCATCCTCTCGGGTTTGAAGTCCTTCTACCGTTACCTGATCCAAGAAGACCTGGCGGAAAAGGATCCCTGCGCGCTCATCACCTCCCCTACACTGGGTCGTCACCTGCCCGAAGTGCTGAGTGTGGAAGAGATCCAGAAGATGATCGACAGCATCGACCTCAGCCAACCCACCGGGCATCGCAACAAGGCCATGATCGAGGTGATGTACGGTTGCGGGCTGCGCGTTTCCGAGCTCATCGGGCTGCAAATCAGCAACATCTATCGGAAAGACGGCTTCCTGAGAATCATCGGCAAAGGCAGCAAGGAAAGGCTCGTCCCCATCGGCGACAGCAGCCTGAAGATCCTCTATCAGTACATTGAAGGCGCCCGGTTGCAGATCAAGCCGCAACCCAAATTCACCGATACGGTCTTTTTGAACCAACGGGGTACCGGGCTGACCCGACAAACGGTGTTCTTGCTCGTAAAGGAACTGGCCGAACGCAACGGCATCCAAAAGCCCATCAGCCCCCACACGTTCCGACACAGCTTCGCCACCCACCTGCTCGAAGGCGGTGCCAACCTATTGGCCGTACAGCAGATGCTCGGCCATGCCAGCGTCAGCACTACCGAGATCTACACCCATATCTCCGATGAATTGTTGCGGGAAACCTTGGTGGATTTCCACCCCAGGCTAAAGAAGCACTAAATGATGTTTCCCTGGTCGTCGACCAGCACGCCCCAGCTCACTGCGGTCATCGTCTCTCCGTCAAAGAAGAAATCGATCAGCGCGTCCTCGAACGAGATGCGGTGCTCGCCATCCTCGTCCTCCTCCTCCAACTCGGAGAAGCCGTTCTCGCGCATCAACTCGATGACCTGCTTGCGGTTCAGGTCGAAGACCTTGGTGCCATAGAGCACCGATTTCGGGTTCTCCGTCTCGAAACAGGCGGCCACCGACTTGGTGATGCCCTCAAAATAGATGTTGGTCTCCAAGGCATCATACTCATAATAGATGGAGCGGTTCTCCGTCTCCTCCATATCGTTGAGCTCTTCATAAAAATCAGGCATGCCCAGCACCTTCACGGCGTCGTCCAAGGGCATCCCGAAAGGTATTTCGCCGTATCCTTTCAGCGGTTCAATAACAAAGTTTTCCATGCTGCTTTATCGTTGTTTTTTTTGAGTAACCATTTGAAGCGGTGAAAATAAGGCTTTTTATTGATATGGAGCGGGAAAATGGCATTTTAGAATCAATCTAAATTACAGGAGGACATGCGTCCAAACCCAGGCACCATCGGATCTCAATCGAAGCGGATGGAACGGGCCGGACGGATGCGGTTGATGATGCCGGTAGGGATGAGCAGCAGGAGCATCCACACGCCCAAGGCCACGGCATTGAGGGCCAGCACCGTCGTCAGCGACAGCTCCACCGGCACCGAGGAGAGGTAATACGTCTCAGGGTTCAGATGGATGAATCCGGTGTAATACTGTACCAGACAGAAGCCCAGGCCGATCGCGTTACCGATCAGCATGCCCATAAGGAGGATCCGCAGCGAGCGATGCATGAAGACACGACGGACAAAACGGTCGGTGGCACCCATGGCCTTGAGCAAGCCGATGGTGGAGGTCTTCTCGATGATGATGATCAGCAGCATGGCAATCATGGTGATGCCTGCCACCAGAAACATCAAGGTGAGGATGAGCCACACGTTGGTATCGAGGAGGTCGAGCCAGTCGAAGATCTGGGGATTGCTGTCGCGCGCCGTGTAGGAGGCCAAGGTGGGCGGGATGCTGAAATACAGATTCTCGTTGACGGCATCCACCTGGTCGAGCCGGTCGGTCCACACCTCCACCATGCCGGTCTCGTCGTCGGCCCAGTGGTTCAGGCGACGGATCTGGTTCAGGTCGCAGAAGACGTAGCGCTCGTCGAACTCCGACAAGCCCGTCTCAAAGATGCCCTTGACCGTGAACTTGCGTCCCCTGGCCTGCATGTCTTCGTCGACGAACCACACCCTGACGGGGTCGCCCACCGCAAGCAGCATCTTATCGGCCACCGCCTTCGAGAGCAGGACCTCATCGGAACGGACGCTGTCGGCATAGCGAGGCACCGCCCCTTCCAACAGGCCACCTTCGAAATACGACCAGTCGTACTCCGGCCCCACCCCTTTCATCACCACGCCTTGGATCTCGTCGTCGGTCTTGATCATACCCGCCTTGTCGGCCACACATTGGTAATGGCGGATGCCCTCGGTGCGGTTGAGCGCCGCAAGCAGCCGCTCGTCCATCCGGAAGGGCCGCTCCTCGTACGACTCGTTGCGGTCGAGCGACTGGATATGGATGGGGGCCACAAAGCCCACCACTTTGGCACGGATCTGGTTCTTGAAGCCCACCACCACCGCCAACGAGATGAGCATCACCGCGATGGCCAACGCCACACTCGCCACGGCCAGCCGCATCACCGTCGAGGAGAGCTGCTGCCTGGAGAGGGAGAACAAGCGGTTCGAAATGAACTTGTATCCAGTCATGCGGGGTTTGGGAAGATTGTTTAACTTTGCAAAAATAATAAATAAAAAGCGATGACACGAAAAATCTTGATGACCGGCCTGCTGTTTTGTCTGCTGGCCGCCACGGCATGCGCCCAAAACGCCCCTGCCACCGAAGGAAGCGCCCCGAATGAGGGAACCTCCCTCCGACTGATCCCCAAGGAACAGTATGTGTACGGGGCGCAGGACACGGAGAACTACATCCGTCTGCTCACCGACCAGAACGTGGGCGTGGTGGCCAACCAAACCAGCATCGTGGGCGACACCCACCTCGTCGACACCCTCCTGGCCTCCGGCATCACCGTGAAAAGGATCTTCACCCCTGAGCACGGCTTTCGGGGTGCCGCCGACGCCGGCGCCAAGGTCAACAGCGGCAAAGACGAACGGACGGGCATCGAGATCGCCTCGCTGTACGGCAAGACCAAGAAACCCACGCCCGAGATGATGCGCGACCTCGACGTGATGCTCTTCGACCTTCAGGACGTGGGGGTGCGCTTCTACACGTACATCTCCACCCTCGCCTACGTGATGGAGGCCTGTGCCGAAAACGACATCCCGCTGATCGTCCTCGACCGGCCCAACCCCAACGGCTTCTACATCGACGGCCCCGTGTTGCAGAAAGAGAACCAGTCGTTCGTGGGGATGCACCCGGTACCGGTGGTGTATGGCATGACCATCGGCGAATATGCCAAGATGGTGAACGGCGAAGGATGGCTGAAGAACGGCGTCCACTGCGAGCTCACCGTGGTGTCGATCGCCGGCTACGACCGCAACGCCCTCTACGAACTGCCCGTGAAGCCCTCGCCCAACCTGCCCAACTGGGAGTCGGTGTATCTCTACCCCACCCTCTGCTTCTTCGAAGGCAGCATCGTCAGCGTCGGCCGAGGCACCGACACGCCCTTCCAGGTGTTCGGCCATCCCAACCTCCGAGGCGATTTTGTGTTCACCCCCGAAAGTAAAGGCGGCGCTTCCAAGCCCCTGTTGGAAGGCCAACGCTGCCGGGGACGCGACCTTACCGACTTCGCCCACGCCTTTGCCGACAACCCGCGGCAGCTGCAGCTGGAATGGATCATCGAGGCCTATCAGCAGCTCAAGGACAAGGGCTTCTTCACCAACTATTTCCGTCTGCTTTCCGGCGACAACCAACTTCAACGCGACCTTGAAAACGGAAAAAGCGCGGAGGAGATCCGCGCTTCATGGAAAAACGGCCTTGAAGCATTCAAGGCCGTTCGTGAGAGGTATCTGATATATTGAAGAATATCGGATGGTTTTTGTCCCAGGGGTTTCCCGAGGGTCAACCCCGTGGTTACCGACAGGACACCCCTACGGGGTGAGGGGTTGGTACGCACCCTGAGAAGGGTGGCGCCTAACGATTTTGTCCCAGGGGTTTGCAACCCCGTGGCTACCGACAGGGCACCCCTAACGGGGTGTTACCGACAGATCGCCACGCTGGGGCGTAAACCGACAGGACACCCCTAACGGGGTGCCACCCTGTTATTTGCGAAGCTTTCCAGGATATTCCTTCAAGGCCTCTTCGAGGCACTTGATGGCGGCTTTCAGGTCGTCGATGCAGAGGCAGTAGGTGATACGGGCCTGATGGCGTCCCTTCTCGGGATCGGCATAGAAGCCCGTGGCCGGGGCCAGCATGACCGTGGCACCGTTGTAGTTGAAGTCGGTGAGCAGCCACTGGCAGAACTTGTCGCTGTCGTCGATGGGCAGGTCGATGACCGTGTAGAAGGCCCCCTTCGGCATCGGGCAGTAGCAGCCCGGAATCTTGTTGATGCCATCCACGATGACGTTACGGCGCGCGATGTACTCATTGTAAACGCTGTCAAAGTACTCCTGCGGGGTGTTCACGGCAGCCTCGGCAAAGATCTGGCCGAAGCTCGGCGGCGACAGACGGGCCTGAGCCAGACGCATGGCGATGGCATAGACCTCGCTGTTGCGCGTCACCATGCAACCCACACGGGCACCGCAGGCGCTGTAGCGCTTCGAGACGGAGTCGAACAGGATGGTGTTGCGTTCCAATCCCTCCAACTGCATCACGCTGAAGTGCTTGTGACCGTCGTAGCAGAACTCACGGTACACCTCGTCGGCAAACAGATAGAGGTCGTACTTCTTGACCAGGCCGGCCACCTTGAGCAGCTCCTCATGGGTGTAGAGATAACCCGTGGGGTTGTTGGGGTTGCAGATCATAATGGCCTTGGTACGGGGCGTGATGGCCTTCTCAAAGTCCTCGATGGGCGGCAAGGCGAATCCCGTCTTAATGTCGCTCGGGATGGTCACGATCTTGGCGTCGCAAAGCTTGGCAAAGGTATTATAGTTGGTATAGTACGGTTCCGGGATGATGATCTCGTCGCCCGGGTTCAGGCACACGGTGAAAGCCATCTGCAGAGCCTCGCTACCACCCGTAGTGACGAGCACCTGGTTGGGGGTGACGTCGATGCCATGACGGTGATAGTAGTTGCACAGCGCACGACGATAGGTCTGTATACCCGCCGAGTGGCTATATTCCAGCACGCCATGGCTTTCGGCCATCTTGTTGGCGGTCTCGGCCAAAGCCTTCAGGGCTCCGCTTGGCGTCTCGATGTCAGGCTGACCGATGTTGAGGTGATACACATGGACACCGCGCTCCTTGGCGGCATCAGCGAAGGGAACGAGTTTACGGATGGCCGACTGTGGCAGCTCCAATCCTTTGTTCGAAATCTGAGGCATGTTGTATGTTTTTAAAGTGAGAAAGCCGTCCATCCTTTCCAGACAGACAGCTTCCTTTGGGTATTATAATTCGTTATCGATTCATTGATTGACGATGCCAGTCTCTTTTTCAGGCATGCTCTCGGTGGGTTGTTCCAGCACCTTGCCTTTGATACGGAGCACCACGGTGCCGTTTTTCACGGCGTTGGAGGTCACCGTAACCGATTTGTTGATGACACCCACCCTATTGGTACGGTAGGTCACCTTGATCACGTCGGATTCGCCAGGCAGGATGGGTTCCTTAGGCCAGGACGGGACGGTGCAGCCGCAGCTCGACTTCGGCTTCTGGACGATCAGGGGTTCGTTGCCCGTGTTGGTGAAACGGAACTCGCATTCTCCATTGCCATTAAACGGGATCTCACCATAGTCATGAACCACTTTCTCAAATTCAATCTCAGGTCCGTTGTTGATACTTTTTGCATCTTGGGCCTGGGCCATCCCCACCACCATGACGAGGAGGCCGATCAATAATACAAGTTTCTTCATTTTATTTCAGTTTAAAGATGTGCAAATGTATGACTTTTTTTGATGCAAGAACAAAAAATGTATCAATTCAAAAACCATACCAAAAAAAATTCTCGAAAAGTCTTGCAGGAAACAAAAATTGTAGTACTTTTGCACCCCGAACGATGGCGGGATAGCTCAGCAGGTTAGAGCGTCGGATTCATAACCCGGAGGTCATGAGTTCAATTCTCATTCCCGCTACCAAAAAAGACGGCTTTTGAAGCCGTCTTTTTTTATGCGATGAATTCTCGGATCATAGAGGTCTGCGGGATCTCCTTGTCGGGCACCGGCGTGAAGTAATGGATGAAATGCAGCAGGCGGTGCGCCTCGGTGTAGGCCCTGCAGTTCTTGGGCACGCTGGAGAGGATCGTCTCGGCGTGGTTGCGCATGACGGCAAACTCCAGCAGATACGAGGAGTTGAACATCATGTCGGCATTTTCCTGATAGGGATAGATCCACTGCTCCTCGGCGGCGATGACGTTGGGCCACTGCTCGATGGTCTGTCGGGCCGTGAACGCACCTTTGTTATAATCGCGCACGATGCGGCGCAGCAGACGGATGTCGTAGGTCGGGATGATGTTGTGGTCGTCGAGCGAGGTGCTCGTCAGCGTATTGATGAAGATCCGGAACTTGAGTGTGTCGGAGATATGGTCGGTCAGCTTCGGGTTGAGAGCGTGGATGCCTTCGAGCAGCACCACGGTATTGCTGTCCAGATGGAGCTTCTTTCCTTTGTACTCCTGCCGGCCCGTCACGAAGTTGAACTCCGGGATGTCGACGGTCTCCCCTGCCAACAGCTTCAGCAGGTCGCGCTGCAGCATCTCGTGTTGCACTGCCTCGAAGTTGTCGAAGTCGTAGGCGCCGCTGGGCAGCTTGGGCGTATCCTCACGGTTGACAAAGTAATCGTCCGTTGAGAACGAAAGCGGCTTCAACCCACATGCCAACAGTTGTATGCTAAGCCGTTTGCAGAAGGTGGTCTTGCCGCTGCTGCTGGGGCCTGTGATCAAGACCACACGCACCCCGTCGTTGCGGAAGCGACGGTCGATCTCCTCGGCAATCTGGACGATCTTCTTCTCTTGAAGGGCTTCCGACACCTTGATCAGCACGCTGGCCAAACCGTTTTGGCAGGCCTTGTTGACGTCGCCCACGTTGTTGAGTCCCATGATGATGTTCCATTTCAGGTTCTCGTTGAACATCTCGAAGGTCTTGGGCTGTGGCACAAACGGCGCCAGCCTGCTCGGGTCGTGCCGGTCGGGCACGCGAAGCAGCAGCCCGTTGAAGTAACGCTCCAGCCCCCAGAGCTTGAGGTAGCCGGCGGAGGGCACCAGACGTCCATAATAGTAATCCGCCGTGTCGCCCAAGGTATAATAGTCCATATAGACCTGGCCGCTCGTCTCGATGAGGGTCACCTTGTCTTCGTAGCCTCTTTCGCGGAAGATGCGCACCGCCTCTTCGGTCTGCACCTCGTGACGGTGGAACGGGATGTCCTTGTTGACGATCTCCTGCATCCGCTGACGGATGCGTTCGATGTCGTCGTCCGTCACCGGCACATCGTCGGCCTTATGAAGGTTGCAGTAATAGCCGTTGGAGATGGGGTTCTCCATGTAGATCTTGGAGCCGGGAAACACGTCGCGGGCAGCCTTGCTCAGAAGGAAACAGAGCGAGCGGAAGTAGATACGCGCCCCTGACGGGTCGCGGCCGTCGACATACTCCACGTCGCGGTTGTTATAGACCCGGAACTTCAGTCCCTGAGGCACGTTGTTCACACGGGCTGAGACGATCTCGTAGGGTTTATCGAAATCAAACTCAGGCAGCATCTCCTGGAGGGTCGTGCCTTCGGGGAAGCTCTTGGTAGTCTTGGTGTTGCGGCAATAGATTTGTACCATGGCGAATCCAACTAGGTTTTATGACAGTGGAACGGTTTATCGAGTAGCACGCACGGCCCGGATGGGGTAACCCCAGCAGCGCCATTCCTTGTAGAACTGGTCTGCCATGACGACATAGTTCCAGGCATCGTACGGTACTTCAACGCAGAGCGAACTCGTACGATAATAGACGGCATTGACATTGTGATGTCCGTCGTCAGCATAATTGCCAGCACCAGGCAAGAAGAGCATTTTACCATTTATTTTCGAATAGTAAAGGACGCCTCTCACGCCGTTAACCTCCTTCCAATCGTACGTCGTGTTGTCATACAGTTCTTTCCACTCTGCTTTTGTGGGCATGCGCCAACCGCTCCCCCAGTTGTAGGTAGCTGCGTCATCTTGAGGCAACAAGACGGTGAGGGTGTCGGAGAAGTCGTTGACGCCATATCTGGAATCAGAACAGTATTTGTTCAGTTCGTCGAAATCGCCATTGCACATCCTGTAGGTACTCCAGTTGTACATGGTCTTGGGCACGGTGTCGCCCCATGCGAAATAGTCACCGTAACCTTCAGGGGTGTTGGAACCCACGTTGCAGGTAGCCCAAAGGAGGCCGCTCGGCAGGCCAAGATCAACGTATGCGTGACCTTGATAGGTGCCGGTACCATCCAGGCTCCATTCATTGTTGTTTCCACCATTGTTGTCACCTCCGTTGTCCGGTTCTTCTTCGGGGGTACATCCCGCGGCGAATGCCGCCACCACTAGCATGATGACCGCTAGCATCTTCATTCGTTTATTCATAGCCGATTATTGTTTATTAACAATGCAAATATAACAAAATTCCGTACTTTTACGCCAAATTCCCAAATCTATTTACCATGAGAAAAAACAACCTATTCCTGTTTGCCATGATCACGTGTTCCATTGTGTCATGCAACACACAAAAACCCGAGACCGAGCCGAAGGGCAAAGACAAGATCGGCCCCAAGGAGCTCACCCTTCAATCCGACATCATGACCCCCGAGGTGCTTTGGTCGATGGGGCGCATCGGCGATTACAGCCTCTCGCCCGACCACAAGCAAGTCGTGTACAACGTCACCTGGTACAGTGTGGAGGAAAACCGCAGCGGCTCCACCTTGTTTATTATGAACGCCGACGGCACCGACAACCGCGTGCTTTCCGACGCCAACCAAAGCGAATACAGCCCACAATGGCGCCCCGACGGCAAGAAGATCGGCTTCCTCGCCCCCAACGACGACGGCGTGATGCAGCTCTTTGAGATCAACCCCGACGGCACCGGTCGCCAGTGCGTCTCCAATGAGGCCGACGACATCAACGGCTTCCTCTACTCGCCCGATTGCGCACAGGTGCTCTTCACCAAAGAGGTGAAGCTCAAGGAGACCGTGGCCGACCTCTACCCCGACCTCGACAAGTCGTCCGGACGCATCAACAACGACCTGATGTACCGTCACTGGGACCAGTGGGTGGACACCTACGGACACCTCTTTGTGGGTAACTTCAGCAGTGGCAAGATTGAGGCCTCGTTCGACGCCATGGCCGGCGAGCAGTGGGAAGCCCCTGTGCGTCCCTTCGGCGGCATGGAACAGGTCCAGTGGCTCCCCGACGGACAAAGCTTCGTCTACTGCTGCCGCAAGAAAGTCGGCAAGGACTATGCCCTCTCCACCAACACCGACATCTATCGTTACTTCATCCAGAGCGGCGAGTGCAAGAACCTCACCGAGGGCATGATGGGCTACGACCTCAACCCCGTCATCTCCCCCGACGGCAAGTACATGGCTTGGGAGAGCATGGAACGTGACGGCTATGAGTCCGACAAGCAGCGCCTCTTTGTGATGGACCTCGAGACTGGCGAGAAGACCGACTACTCCGCACGCTTCGACCAGTGCTGCACCGGCTTCAGCTGGGCCGACGACAGCAAGACCCTCTATTTCATCAGCGACGCCTACGCCACCGACCAGCTCTATGCCCTCAACCTCGAGGACGGCGCGATCAAGAAACTGACCGAAGGACAACACAACTACATCTCCGTGCAGTGCAACGGCGACAAGCTCATCGCCGGACGCCAGTCGATGAGTCATCCCACGGAGCTCTTCAGCGTGGATCCCACTAACGGCGAGGCCACCCAGATCACCACCGTCAACGACAAGATCTTTGCCCAACTCACCATGGGCAAGGTGGAGGAACGCTGGGTGAAGACCACCGACGGCAAGGACATGCTCGTCTGGGTCATCTATCCGCCCCATTTCGATGCCAACAAGCAATACCCCGCCCTACTCTACTGTGAAGGCGGACCGCAGAGCACGGTGAGCCAGTTCTGGTCGTACCGTTGGAACTTCCAGATGATGGCCGCCAACGACTATATCGTCGTCGCCCCCAACCGCCGCGGCTTGCCCGGCTTCGGTCAGGAGTGGCTCGAAGAGATCAGTGGCGACTATGGCGGGCAGTGCATGAAAGACTACCTGAGCGCCATCGACGAACTCAAGAAAGAGCCTTATATCGACGAGAACCGCCTCGGTGCCGTGGGTGCCAGCTTCGGAGGCTTTAGCGTCTATTGGCTCGCCGGCCACCACGACGGCCGTTTCAAGGCCCTCATCGCCCACGACGGCATGTTCAACCTCGACGCCCAGTACCTCGAGACCGAGGAGATGTGGTTTGTCAATTGGGACCTCGGCGGCCCTTACTGGGACTGGAGCAACCCCACCGTTCGCAAGACCTACGCCAACTCGCCCCACCTCTTTGTCGACAAGTGGACGGCGCCCATCTTGGTGATCCACGGCGGCCTCGACTACCGCATCTGCTTCACCCAGGGCATGCAGGCCTACAATGCCGCCATCCTGCGCGGTTTGGATGCCGAGTTCCTCTACTTCCCCGATGAGAACCACTGGGTGCTGAAGCCACAGAACGGCGTGCTCTGGCAACGCCGGTTCTACCATTGGTTGGATCAATATTTAAAATAAACCTGTAGCCCACGGTTTTCAACCGTGGGCTACCGACAGGGAACCCCTACGGGGTTCATCGGAACGACCCCCAATGGTTTAATCGGAACGACCCCCAATGGTTTAATCGGAACGACCCCGTGGGGGTCGGCTATCGGTAGCCGGGGTTGCAAACCCCAGGACAAAAAAAAGCCACCGGAAATCCGGTGGCTTTTTTTGTTGACGTCTGTCGGAGGTCGCTAGCGACCTCCGACATCCATCCGATCGTTATTGCTTCACGATCATGGTGTTGGCTTGCTGGCCGTTGGCCATCCGCACGTTGACCGTGTACACGCCGGCGCTCAGGCCGTTGAGGTGCAGCTCCACGTTGTTGGCGCTGCCGCATTCCTCCATGTACACCAGCTGGCCCAGCGCGTTGTACACCTTCACCGTCTCGATCTCACGGCCATTGATCATGACCTCGTCCTTCGTCGGGTTCGGGTACATGCTCACGCTGTAGGCGCTCTCGTTCACGTCCGTCGTGCCGCGGAAGTGCAGCA
>JAEEGJ010004627.1_pt1 | contig 45849 bp, 32 predicted proteins | sample 8958761 | NCBI WGS metagenome assembly JAEEGJ01 (sample SAMN16246546, study PRJNA631951) | gut metagenome | biome: gut microbiome; feature: rumen; material: RS-attached | host: Bos | place: Iran: Karaj | collected 2018-10
CTTTGTGTGAGGTGATTCGTTAGTCATGGTCCATTCCGTAAAACAAGGCAAGACAGAGAGGCAGTCGTATTCCAAGATCAACGAAGTAATCGAAGTGCCGAACCTCATCGACAACCAGAGGCAATCGTACCAGTGGTTTATCGACGAGGGAATGCAGCAGATTTTCGACGAGATTTCGCCGATTACTGACGAGCAGGGCAAGTATGAAGTTTACTTCGTCGACAAGGTCTTCGACCAGGATAATCCGTGTGATCCTACCGGCAAGGAGGACAGCAAGGGTTCATCCTCAAAGAAGAATAAGGCGACTCCCAAGTACTCCAAGTCCTTCATCATCGACAGCTGCAAAAAGAACGACAGCAACTATGCTGCTCCGCTCTACATCAACCTTCGTCTGCGCAACAAGGTAGACGGTACGGTAACCGATGAGCAGGCTTTTGTCGGCAACTTCCCTATCATGACGGATCAGGGTACGTTCATCATCAACGGTGCTGAGCGTGTCGTCATCAACCAGATCGTAAGGTCACCCGGAGCTTATTACGGCGAGACCAGGAGCAAGATGGGCAACAGACTGCTTTCCGCAGAGCTCATTCCTTACAGGGGATCATGGATCCTCATCGAAGAGGATGAGAAGGAGAGCAAGGCTACGGTCAAGGACAAGAACTCCAAGGATTCCGGCGAGCCTGATGAATACAACCTTATCTACATTGTCGTAGATAAGTCCCACAAGATCTCGCTCCCTGTCTTCCTCAGATGCCTGGGCCTCGTAACCAATGACGATATCATCGGCATGTTCGGTGACGAGGAGTGCCTCAGGATGACACTCGAGAAGGATGAGACAAAGGACGCTGAGGATCCTCAGACAGCCGCTTATGCCGAGTTCTTCAAGAAGGTCAGAAACAACGAGCCTTTCACAATTGAGAATGCCAAGAACATCCTCAAGAAGACATATTTCGACTCGCTCAGATACGATCTTGAGCGCGTAGGCATCTTCAAGGTCAACAAGAAGTTCCGTCTCTCCGGAAGGATCATCGGCCAGAAGACTGCTGAAGACGTTACTTCCGACGACGGCGAAGTCATCGTCAAGAAGAATACCGTCATCACCGCCGAGATCGCAAAGAAGATCGAGGATGCAGGCGTTATCTCCTGCCTCATCTTCCCCAAGAAGCTCGTAAGGGCTGCTGACGAGGATGAGTTCGACGAGACTCCTCTCAAGGTCATCGGCAACGGCAGGGTAGATGCTGATACATACATCAGGAACAGTTTTGCCAAGAAGGACCTCAAGAACTTCGACATCAACAACACGCCCATCAACGAGGACGTAAGGGTTTCCGTTCTGCGTGAAGTCATCGAGACAGTAAGGGACGGCGGCAAGTCCGACATCGCTTCAAGGCTCGAGGCTGAGCTTACAGAGCGCAAGGCTGACCTCATGCCCAGAAACCTCACTGTTGATGATATCTATGCATTCGTTTCCTACTTCCTCGGTCTCCACCGCGGCGTAGGTAAGATCGATAACATCGACCACCTCGGCAACCGTCGTGTAAGATGCGTCGGAGAGCTCCTCCAGAGCCAGCTCCGCACCGGTATCGCACGTGTCGAGAAGAACACAAGGGACAGGATCTCACAGATCTCTTCCAAGGAAGGCGAAGTCGTAACGGCTACGAGCCTTGTCAACACAAGACCTCTTTCCGCTTCCTTCCGTGAGTTCTTCGGTTCATCCCAGCTCTCTGCATTCGCAGACCAGAACAACCCGCTGGCTGAGCTTACGAACAAGAGAAGACTTTCCGCACTGGGTCCCGGCGGTATCTCCAGAGAGCGTGCCTCGATGGAAGTCCGCGATATCAACCCTACGCACTACGGACGTATGTGCACGATCGAGACACCTGAAGGTCAGAACATCGGTCTCATGACCTCTCTCGCTATCTATGCACGTATCAACAAGTACGGTTTCATCGAGACTCCTTACCGCAAGTACGACAAGGAGAACAAGGTCATCACTGAAGAGGTCAGATACATGGCCGCTGATGAAGAGGACGATTACAATATCGCTCAGGCTAACGAGCCTATCGACGATAACGGCAGATTCGAGAACAAGAAGATCGTTTGCCGTCATCTGGACCAGTTCGTCCAGCTCGATCCCGAAGAGGTCGACTACATGGACATCTCGCCCAAGCAGCTCGTTTCCGTTTCCACGAGCCTTATCCCGTTCCTCGGAAACGACGACGCTAACCGTGCCCTCATGGGCTCGAACATGCAGCGTCAGGCCGTACCTCTCATCAAGCCTGAGGCACCTATCATCGGTACGGGTATGGAATACCGTGCCGCTAAGGACTCCGGCGTCTGCGTTATCGCAGCTCACGACGGTGTCGTAAGCTACGTTTCCGCTGACAGGATCGAAGTTACCGCTAAGGACGGCAGCGTTGATACCTACATGCTCGCCAAGTACCAGAGATCCAACCAGAGCACATGCATCAACCAGAGACCCATCATCACCCTTGGTGAGAAGGTCAAGGCAGGCGATACGATCGCTGACGGTCCTGCGACCGACGAAGGCGAGCTCGCTCTCGGAAGAAACGTTCTCATCGGCTTCACGACATGGGAAGGTTACAACTACGAGGACGCTGTTCTCGTTAACGAGAGGATCGTAAGAGACGACGTTTACACGTCCATCCACATCGAAGAGCATGAGTGCGAGGCCAGAGAGACAAAGCTCGGACCTGAGCAGATCACAAGAGAAGTTCCGAACGTCGGTGACGACGCGCTTTCCAACCTCGACGAGAACGGTATCGTCATGATCGGTGCCGAGGTCAAGGACGGAGACATCCTTGTCGGTAAGGTTTCACCTAAGGGTGAGACAGACCAGACAGCTGAAGAGCGTCTCTATAAGGCGATCTTCGGTGAGAAGGCAAGAGACGTTAAGGATACCTCCAAGAGAGTTCCTCACGGCGGTTCCGGTGTAGTCGTTGACGTTGTCGTTTCCACAAAGGATACAAACGGCAACCTCAAGAACGGCGTAGACAAGCGCGTACGCGTTTACGTTGCACAGAAGCGTAAGCTCTCCATCGGCGATAAGATGGCAGGACGTCACGGAAACAAGGGTGTCGTCTCCAGGATCCTTCCTGAAGAAGATATGCCTTTCCTCCCTGACGGTACGACACTCGACATTTGCCTCAACCCGCTCGGCGTTCCTTCCCGTATGAACATCGGCCAGCTCCTTGAGGTCCACCTCGGAAGAGCAGCCAAGGCGCTCAACTGGAAGATCGCAACACCTGTATTCGACGGTGCAAACGAGAACGACATCGCTGATGCATTCGAGCTTGCAGGAATAGATTCCGACGGTAAGACCGTTCTCTATGACGGACGTACCGGTGAGCCTTTCGAGAACCGTGTAACGGTCGGCGTCATGTACTACATGAAGCTGCACCACCTTGTCGACGACAAGATGCACGCAAGATCCACAGGACCTTACTCGCTCGTTACACAGCAGCCTCTCGGAGGTAAGGCACAGTTCGGCGGACAGAGATTCGGAGAAATGGAAGTTTGGGCACTCGAAGCTTACGGTGCTGCCCATACCCTCCAGGAGATCCTCACAGTCAAGTCCGACGATATCGAAGGACGTTCCAAGACCTACGATGCCATCATCCGCGGCAAGAACATCCCCGAGCCTGGCATTCCTGAATCGTTCAACGTCCTTGTCAACGAGCTCAAGGCTCTTGCACTTGACGTAAGAACATATACAGACGGTAAGGAATACATCGCTGAGGAGAAGACTTCTCTTGATACCTACAGCGAAATGGACGAGCACACCCGCCTTTCACTCGACGGCGAGGATGCAGAGTCGCCCGCAGATATCTTCAGCTCAGGTTTCGTTGAAGCTGACGAGCATGGAAACATCATGGAAGACGACGTCGATGATTTCGGCGAAGATTCCGGCGACGACGATGAGATGTAAAGGAGAGCTCGATAAATGAACGATGCAAATCATCTTACAAAAATAAGCATCCAGCTCGCTTCTCCCGAAGTTATTAAGAGCTGGTCGCACGGCGAAGTTAAGAAGCCCGAGACGATCAACTACCGTACACAGAGGCCTGAAGTTGACGGTCTCTTCTGCGAGAAGATCTTCGGACCCACAAAGTCCTGGGAGTGCCGCTGCGGTAAGTACAAGAAGATCAGATTCAAGGGTATGATCTGCGACAAGTGCGGAGTCGAAGTCACGAAGAACACAGTCCGTCGTGAGAGACTCGGCCACATCCAGCTCGCAGCTCCCGTATCACACATCTGGTACTTCAAGACGCAGCCTTCAAAGATCGGTACACTGCTCAACCTCACAGTTAAGCAGCTCGAGAGCGTTCTTTACTATTCAAAGTTCATAGTACTCGATCCGGGTAACTTCGAAGAGACAGGTCTTACCAAGATGGAGATCATCACGGAAGATCAGTACAAGGCTATCAAGCAGAAGTGCGGCAAGAACTCCTTCGACGCAAGAATGGGCGCTGAGGCCATCAAGATCCTCCTCCAGGAGATCGACATCGACGGCATCATCGAAGAGCTCAATTCCGAGAAGGCTGGCTCTGTCAGCACACAGAAGAGACTCAAGATCAACAAGAGACTTGAGATCGCTGAAGCTTTCAAGGCATCCGGCAACAAGCCTGAGTGGATGGTCCTTGACGTAATTCCGGTACTTCCTCCGGAACTCCGTCCTATGGTTCCGCTCGACGGCGGCCGTTATGCAACATCTGACCTTAACGACCTTTACAGAAGGGTTATCGGAAGAAACAACCGTCTCAAGAAGCTCCTTGACCTCGGAGCACCCGAGATCATCGTAAGGAACGAGAAGAGAATGCTCCAGGAAGCTGTTGACGCCCTTATCGACAACGGCCGTCACGGCACGCCTGTCAAGGGTTCCACTTCCGCTACGAGCAACAGACAGCTCAAGTCACTGTCCGACATGCTCAAGGGTAAGCAGGGCCGTTTCAGACAGAACCTCCTCGGTAAGCGTGTTGACTACTCCGGACGTTCCGTTATCATCGTCGGACCTGAGCTTAAGATGCATCAGTGCGGTCTCCCTAAGGAGATGGCTCTTGAGCTCTTCAAGCCCTTCGTAATCAAGAAGCTCGTTGAGATCAACGACAAGCTCAACATCAAGACTGCAAGAAAGCAGGTTGACGAGAGAGTACCTGAGGTCTGGGATATCCTTGAAGAGATCATCATGGATCACCCTGTTCTCCTCAACCGTGCTCCTACGCTCCACAGACTTTCCATCCAGGCATTCGAGCCTGTACTCGTAGAAGGCCGTGCCATCAAGCTCCACCCGCTCGTCTGCACAGGCTTCAACGCAGACTTCGACGGAGACCAGATGGCTGTTCACGTACCTCTCTCTGCAGAGGCACAGGCTGAGGCAAGATTCCTCATGCTCTCTACGAACAACCTCCTCAAGCCTCAGGACGGTAAGCCGGTCACAGTTCCTACACAGGATATGATCCTCGGCTGCTACTACCTGACAATGGAGATCGAAGGCGACAAGGGCGAAGGCATGGTATTCTCATCACTCGATGAGGCTATGATGGCTTACAACGAGCACCAGCTCACCCTCCACGCAATGATCAAGGTCCGTGTCTCCAAGGAGATCGACGGCAAGATCGAGACAGATCTCGTTGAGTCAACTCTCGGAAGATTCATCTTCAACGAGATCGTTCCTCAGGACCTCGGTTTCGTTGACAGATCCATCCCTGAGAACAAGTTCAGGCTCGAGATCGATTTCAAGAAGCTGAGCCTCCAGAGAGCAGAAGCCGATAAGAAGAAGGCTGAGAATGCCGAGAAGGCTGCAAAGGGCGAGAAGTCTGAAGATAAGTACGAGTTCAAGTTCGCAGTCGGCAAGAAGATGCTCGAAAAGATCATCGCAAAGTCCATCGCCGTTCACGGCCTTGAGAGGACAACGGTATTCCTTGATGACGTCAAGGCTATGGGTTACAAGTACTCAACGATCAGCGGTATCTCTATCGGTATCGAAGACATGATCATCCCTGACATCAAGGATAAGATGATCGGCGAAGGTGACGATAAGGTCGAGCAGATCAATGCAGAGGCTGAAATGGGCTTCTACAGCGAGGCTGAGCGTCATAAGGAAGTCACCAAGATCTGGGAAGATACGACAAACGCCATCACAAAGGCTCTCATGGAGAACCTTAACATGTACAATCCTATCCGTATGATGGCTGACTCCGGCGCGCGTGGTTCCAACAACCAGATCAAGCAGCTCGCAGGTATGCGTGGACTTATGCAGGATACGACCGGTAACACGATCGAGATCCCGATCAAGTCCAACCTCCGTGAAGGCATGAACGTGCTCGAGTTCTTCATCTCATCACACGGTGCACGTAAGGCTCTCTCCGATACGGCTCTCAAGACGGCTGAATCAGGATACCTTACAAGACGTCTCGTTGACGTTGCCCAGGCCGTTGTTGTTTCCGAGGAAGACTGCGGAACCGATGACTTCACATGGGTCAAGGAGATCACTGAAGTCTCCAATAAGAAGACAAACGTTATCAAGTCGCTCAACGACCGTCTCTATGGACGTTATGCCGCTGAGGACATCAAGAGCTATCAGACAGGCGAGATCCTCGTCAAGAAGAACGAGCTCATCGATGCTCTCAAGGCAGAAGCGATCTGCGATTCCGTTAACGCTGCAAAGGAAGAGGCAAAAGCCGCAAGACAGGCTGTTAAGGATTCTGTCAAACTCAAGGGCGAGGCTACTCCCGAAAAGCTCAACGAGCAGCAGAAGAAGATCGAAGCAAAGATCGCTGATGCGGAAGCAGCAGGCAAGATCCTCACAGAGCAGCAGATCGAAGACCTTGGCAAGCTCAAGATCAGATCAGTATTCGACTGCCGTTCCAGAAAGGGCGTCTGCACGAAGTGCTACGGTATCAACCTTGCTACAGGCCGTCCGGTCGCAGTCGGCGAGGCAGTCGGTATCATCGCTGCACAGTCCATCGGTGAGCCTGGTACACAGCTCACGATGAGAACGTTCCACTCCGGTGGTATCGCAGGTTCCGGTGAAGATATCACGCAGGGTCTCCCCCGTGTTACCGAGATCTTCGAAGCAAGAGATCCTAAGGGCCACGGAATCATTTCTTCCGTACCCGGATCCGTCAAGATCGTCGAGAACGAGAAGACAAAGCAGAAGACCATCATCGTTACGCCTGATCTTTCCAACGGCGGAGAGACGATCAAGGATGCCAAGGGCAACCCGATCGAGAAGATGGAATACAAGGTACCTTCACACGCAACCATTACCGTTAAGGACGGTGAGGTCATCGAAGCCGGCGATCAGATCATCGACGGTAAGATCGATCCTAAGGAGATCCTCAAGGTTAAGGACATCCGTGCAGTACAGAAGTACATCATCAGCGAGATCACAAAGGTCTACTATTCAGGCGGTGGTGTTAACATCAACGACAAGCACATCGAGATCATCGCTAAGCAGATGATGCGCCGTGTCCAGATCGACGAACCCGGTGATACGGGCTTCATGACAGGCACGACTGTTGACTGGTATAACTTCATCTCCAGGAACAGGGACTGCGAGGAGCAGGGTCTGCAGCCTGCAAGCGGAAACACGATCCTTCTCGGTATCGCAAAGGCCGCAAGCGCATCCGACTCCTTCATGTCGGCAGCATCCTTCCAGGAGACCGCAAAGGTCCTCACGGATGCAGTCATCAAGGGCAAGGTCGATCCGCTCGTTGGTATCAAGGAGAACGTCATCATCGGTGCTCTCATCCCTGCAGGTACCGGCGTCAAGTCGCACAGCGACATCACTGCCGTTCCTGTCATCAAGGCTAACAGCAAGCTCATCACAGGCCACGAGTATGGCGAGGATGAAGGCGATGCCAAGTTCTTCGAGAACGATTACCTTGATCAGGTTGAGGCTCACAACGAACTTCTTGATGAGCAGGAAGGATCTGATTATTCCGAAAGGTTCTTGGACAACAAGTAATACTTTTGTCCCGCATTTGTAAAGCCTGAGGACAGGTTAAAAGTTTATAATTACGCCGAGGGAGTCTTTCCCCCGGCGTATTTTTTTGCAAAATTGCCACAGGTTTAGGGGACCTTACGGTCAAAGCCGCTCACGGGAGCATGCTATAATCGAAACAATTATGGTCTTTAAACATAACAGAAAACAGCATATCCTGGCGATCGTGGTAGCTTTCTTCGCTGCCATACCTGCAATATGCCTCCCTATCGGAGTCAGAGCCGGAGCGAGCGCGGGACTTACCGTGGCGAACGCCCACGCTGCCGTTTTCGGAGAAGATGATGATGACGAAGGCGTAACCATCGAGGATTGGGCTCTTGTCGGAGGCGACGATGAGATGGAGGATTCCGAGACCGGCGAAGATCCTGACAAGACCCCGGGAAAGAATAAGGACAACGACTCCGCCAATTACGATGACATTCCCAAATACTACGTTTACCAGTCTTATGACTCGTTCAACCGTCCGAACGAACTGCTCGCACCCGAGTGTTTCGCACCTGACAACTCACAGCTTTACGCAAAGACGGCTGCCGTACTCAAGGCAAAGCCAAACAACGATTCCCCGTCCGTAGCTTCACTCCATAAGGGCCAGCCGGTCATAAGGGTCGGTTTGGGCGACACATGGTCGAAGGTCCGTACCGAGAACGGCAAGGAGGGCTTTATCCTGACGTCCTACATTCAGGACACCATGGTCAAGGTCAACTCCAAGTTCATCGTATGGTGCGACACGGGCAGCCTTACCGTAAGGAAGGATGCGGATTCGAACGCGTCAAAGGTCACGACCGTTTATAAGCACGCAAGGCTTTACGTAACCCAGATCGTAGGCGACAAGTGGTACAAGATCACGACCGCGAGCGGCAAGACAGGTTACGTTCCGAAATCCTATACAACAAGAAAGGCGCCGCCCACACCTACGCCGACGCCTACTCCCAGGCCGACAAGAAAGCCTACGGCAAAGCCCGCCGCCAAGAAGGCTTCAAAACCCAGTTACGGCAACGTAAACAAGCTTCCGAGGATCACGGGCAAGAACGGATCGAGCATCGTCGCGATCGCCCAGTCCATGCTCGGCGTAAAGTATAAGTACGCAGGCGCTTCGAGAAAAGGAATAGACTGTTCCGGCCTCGTCATGTACTGCTATGCCCAGATCGGCATCAGGGTACCTCACGGCGCGACACAGATCTGGAAACGTTCCGGCGTCAGCGTCCCGAGATCGAGCCTGCAGCCCGGCGACGTAGTCTGCTACTCGAAGGGAAGCATATGTCCGCACGTTGCTATCTATGTCGGAGGCAACCAGGTAATCCATGCGTCTAACACCAAGGGAATGGTATGTTACGGCAATATCGACATGATGAAGATCAAGGGATATAAGAGACTCATCAGATAACAGCCATCTTTAGTTCTGATTTTTGTTGAACGGCCCGCATTTCATAATGCGGGTCTTCGTTTTATTATGTAAAATAGTATGGCAGAGATCTAAGGAGGAACGTGATCATGACTGAGAAAAGCGTTGAGTTATTCTTAAGCGAACTCTCTTCGGGAGCCCCGGTACCGGGCGGCGGAGGAGCTTCGGCATTGGCAGGAGCGGCTGCGTCAGCGCTCGCTTCGATGGTCGCAAACCTCACAACAGGCAAAAAGAAGTATGCCGAATATCAGTCTGAGATCGATGAGATCCTGGTAAAGACCTCTGCATTGGTCAAGGATTTCGAAAGCCTTATCGAAAAGGACGCTGAGGTCTTCGAGCCGCTCGCAAAGGCATACTCGATCCCGAAGGACGAGCCCGGCAGGGATGAAGCGCTTGAGGAAGCCCTTAACACAGCATGCTCTGCGCCGTACGAGATCGTAATGAAGACTAAAGAAGCTTGTGAGATAATCGTGCGCCTTGAGACGATCGGATCAAGGCTTGCAATAAGCGACGTAGGAGTTGCAGCAACGATGCTCCAGACCGCGGCCAAAGGCGCAGCCATGAACGTTTACATCAACACCAAGCTCATGAAGAACAGAAGCCGCGCAGAAGACCTCAACAAAGAGACCTTCAAAGCCGTCGAAGAGGTTGATTCCAAGTGCGCTGCAGTATATGAAGCAGTAAAGAACAGCCTTACCGGAGGAGACAATAAATGATCAGACTTGGCGGAAAAGCAGCAGGAGACGCGATCACAGCATCTCTTGCACCCAGGATAGAAGAATTGAGATCCAAGGGAACCGTTCCCACGCTGGGGATCCTGCGCGTCGGCGCAAGGGAAGATGACCTTGCATATGAACGCGGAATAAAGAAGAAGTTTGAAGCTGCTGGCTGCGGCGTCAGGATCGTCGAGCTTCCCGCTGACTGCAGCCAGGATGATCTCGACAGGGGATTTGATTCGCTCAACAATGCCGAAGACGTTCACGGGATACTCGTTTTCAGGCCGCTCCCGAAGACGCTCTCTGACGCATACATCAAGGATACGATAAAGCCTTCCAAGGACTCTGACTGCATGGACATCCGCAACATGGCGGGCGTCCTTTCAGGCGACAGGAACGCCATGGGTCCCTGCACTGCCGAGGCCGTCGTACGCCTTATGGAGCATTACGGGATAGAGACAAAGGGAAAGAAGATCGTCGTAGTCGGAAGAAGCCTCGTAATAGGCCGTCCCGTGGCGCTCATGCTCATCGCAAGGGACGCGACCGTCACCGTTTGCCATACCAAGACCGTTGATCTTCCCGGAGAGTGCAGAAATGCAGACATAATCGTCGCCTGCTGCGGTGTCGCAAAGGCCATCGGAGCAGATCATCTTAAGGCAGGCCAGATCGTTATCGACGTCGGAATGAACGTTGATGAGAACGGAAATCTCTGCGGTGACGTCGATTACGACAAAGCATCTGAGATCGCGGAGGCCGTTACTCCCGTGCCGGGAGGAGTAGGTTCCGTAACGACGTCAGTCCTGCTCAAGCACGTTGTGGACAGCTGCGCCGGAGCCTGAAAGGTGAAGGGCGGAAAGAATCGTGCCGCTCCGAAAGAACTGACGGCGATCAGGAATACCTGTTCTGCGGCAAAAGACTGCGGAAGCTGTAAGTATGCGGGTGAAACATATCTTTTCAGCTGCGCCGAAAAGCTTGACCGTGTCAGAAAACTCTTGCCAAAGACCTGTAAGATCAACGATATCGATGTCTGTTCTGATCCTTTCCATTACCGCAACAAGGTCCATTCGGGATTCAAGAAGTTAAAGAGCGGCAAGATAATCTGCGGTCCGTACGAAGAAGGTTCCCACAGGATAGTCAGGGTCAATTCCTGTCTGATCGAGAACGAAAGAGCTTCAGAGATAATCAGGGACTGCGCTGACATAGCGATGAAGATGGGTGTCAGCGTTTACAACGAGACATCATGTACCGGTGATCTCAGGCGTGTCCTCGTGAGGGTCGCGGAACAGACCGGCGAGATAATGGTCGTGATCGTTGTCGGAAACAGGATCTTCAAACAGAAGACGGCTTTCGTGAAAGAGCTGACAAAACGCCATCCCGAGATCTCGACGGTGCTCGTAAACGTTAACCGCCGCCACGATTCCATGATCCTCGGCGACGAAATGAGAAAGGTCACCGGAAAAGGTTATATCACTGACATCCTTCTCGGGAAAAAGTTCAAGATATCACCGACGTCCTTTTACCAGGTAAACAGGAGCCAGGCCGAAGTCCTTTATACCACCGCAGTGAAACTTGCAGACTTCAGCGGCAATGAACGCGCGATCGACTGCTACTGCGGAACGGGCACGACGACGCTTACTTTCGCGGGATCCGTCAGCTCAATAACAGGTGTAGAGATCAATCCCGAAGCCGTTGATGACGCCGTCAGGAATGCCAAGACAAATGGTGTGGATAACGCGGAATTCGTCTGCGCGGACGCGACGGAATACATGATGGAAGCTGCCGCCCGCGGCGAGAAATATGATGTCGTCATACTGGATCCTACCAGGCTGGGCACTGACAAACGTTTCATAAAGGCCTGTGAAAAGCTTTCTCCCGAGAAGATAATATACATTTCTTGCGGTCCGGACACACTGGCGAGAGACCTCAAGATTTTTGCCCAATGCGGATACAAAGCACGCGTGGCAGAGCCCGTAGACATGTTCCCCTGGACTTCGAGCATAGAAGTCGTATGCCTTTTGACTAAAAACTGATACCAAACACTAGCAATATATCACTTTCCCCGTGTCAGAGCAGCAATATATAATTAAAAAATCTTGACAAGCTGCGCTTGTACATTACAGGGGAGGTTTATATGAAACTGAAAAAGTTACTGTCCGTTTTCATTGCAATGGCGATGACTGTTGGAATGATGTCCTCTTTAGTACTTGCGGATGAGGCAGAGAATGTACCTGAAGAAGCAGGTGTTGTAGAGACTGCCGAGCCCAAGGAAAAAGAGGAAAAGAAACCCGAAGAGAAGAAGCCTGCCGAGAAAAAGGAGGCAGAGCCTGAAGAGAAGAAGCCTGCCGAAGAAAAAGAGGCAGAGCCCGAAGAGAAGAAGCCTGCTGAAGAAAAAGAGGCAGAGCCTGAAGAGAAGGAACCTGCCGAAACAAAGGAAGCAGAGCCTGAGGAAAAAGAGCCTGCCGAAACAAAGGAAGCAGAGCCTTCCGATACTGAAGAAAAGGACAAGGAACCTGCAGAGACTAAGCCCGAAGAGCCTTCAGATTCTGAAGAAGACAAAGAGCCTGCGGAATCAGGTGAGGAAGAAGACAAGGAGGCTGATGAAGAGCTTCCCGGTGATTCTGACGATCAGTCTGTACAAGACAGTAAACAATCGATAACATTTGGCGAACTGACATTGGTATTTAACACTAAGAACGGTGAGCTTACAGTCAAACCCACCAAAAAGAACGCCAAAGTTGCCTGGCCCGACATTAGTTTTTATTATTCGCCTTTGTATGGCGGCCAAGATTTTATAAAGAAAGTCGTCATTGCCAAAGGTGTAACCTCGATCGGAGAAAATGCATTTACTGGATTATACAATATTAAGTCAGTCTCGATCGGATCCGATGTAACCTCGATCGGAAAAGGCGCATTTAATGGATGTACCGCTTTAACGAGTGTAGTTATTCCAAAGAAAGTAACTACGATCGGAGAATACGCATTTTGTGAATGTACTGCTCTTGAAAAAGTTACGATCAAAGGTGCAAAAACTATTGAAGAACACGCATTTTCCAGTTGCTATAGTCTTAAAAACTTATCGATTACCGGTAATTCCTTAATTATCGGTACAAGTGCTTTTGAAGAATGTCTTTTACTTAGAAGTCTTTCGCTCAAAGGTGTAAAAGAAATCGGCAGTAAAGCATTTAAAGACTGCGTGTACCTGCGAAGCATTGTGCTTCCTAACGGTTTAACCTCAGTTAGCAATGATGCTTTTGTAGGATGCGCATGTGTCGAAAGCATTTCTATTCCCGGAAGTTTAACTGTAATTCCTAATGAAATATTTAATAACTTTAGGTGTCTTAGCAAACTTACGATCGGCTACGGTGTAGAAGAGATAGGCAATTCTGCATTCCGCTATTGCTATAATCTTAAAGCAATATCGATTCCGGGCAGTGTAAAGAAAATTGGAAAATTTGCATTTAGCGACTGTTTTAACGTTAAAAGCATTAATCTTGGCTATGGCATAGAAGACATCGGGTATGAAGCTTTCTGGGACTGCGATAAAGTTGAAACATTAGTTATCCCCAGCAGTGTAACTAATATTGGTGGCTATGCATTTGAGAGCCTTGATAAGATTAAAAAGATATGCCTTACTGAGGAATTGGACAATCTGTATCACCACTCAAGTGTTTTTTCCGGTACTAATCCGACTACATGGTTCATCCTGAGAGAGAATCCCGGAAAGATCAGCGGAAAGACTGCAAAAGTCAAGAAAAAGAAAGTTAAGAAGAAGGCACAGACTATATCTGCTTCAAAACTGTACAAGATCTCGCCGAAGACCGGAGTGAATGCCGTTAAGTTATCCGGCAACAAGAATTTCACGGTCAACCAAAGCAACGGAAGCATTACCGTCAAGAAGGGTACCAAGAAGGGAACCTACAAGATCAAGGTCAGTGTAATGTCCACAGGAAATGCCACATACAAGGCATCCGCATGGAAGACGGTTACCGTCAAGATCAAGGTCAAGTAAACAACAGACCGCTTGACCCGAAACAGCAAATAAAAACTAATAGACCCCTCACGGCAACAGGCTGTGAGGGGCCTTTATATTTTTTGACCGAAGCTATACTTAGAAATTCTTTTATTTGTGTTTTTACGTGCGTATTTAATGTTTTTCTGAAATAGAACGTAAATCCTTTGATCTGATGTACCAAGGCTATTGTTCCATAATCAAAAAGACCGCCTCACTTGAGACGGTCTCCGGTTTTGTTGGTTGATCAAAAGCGGTTATTTGTTCGGATCACCGACGCATTGTTTGATGAAATCCGTTCCGACCATGTTCTTGCAGTATTTGATCTTGTTGCTGACGATGCTCTTTACCTGCTGGACGTATCCATCGGGGATCTGAGTGTTCGCATCTTTGGGTACGAATTCGCCTTTGGAGCTGTAGTATGTTCCGAGGTCTGTCTTCCAGTCGTAGTTGAGGTTGAATGCGAGAGGCATTGAATCTGAGAATACGTCGCGTCCCGGAAGGAGTCTTGAATCGTACTTGATGCCGAAAAGGTTCATCAGTGTAGGAAGAATATCAATGCTGGATGTAGGTGTATCTACAACGATCGGATCTTCCTTTTCGAGGCAGCCGCTCCACATGATGATGCGGTTGTGGTCACGCTGGATGTAGTTCTTGACCTCATATCCGTAGAGCTCGGAGAGCTTGGGCATGTTGCCGAGTGATGCATCCGGATCGAGACCGTAAGGGAAGTGGTCGGCTACGATGCAGATAACTGTGTCATCAGCCTTGCCGCACTCCTCGAGTCTGTCGACGAGATACTTGAGACCCTGGTCTAAGTCCATGTTGCATGCCTTGTATGCACGTACAGCTTCGGAATTCTTTCCCTCGAGAGAAGCTGTCTCGTCCCAGTGCTTTTTCGACATCGCATTGCCGGCTCTGGTATATCCGCTGTGTCCGGAAACGGACATGTAGTAGATATTGAAGTGATCCTGAGTGAGATAGAGCGGGCAGGTACCTACGAACATGTCGTAGTCGCTCTCAGGCCACTGATGGTAGTTGACCCACTTCTCCATGCCGTTGTAGATACCCATGAAACCCTGGTTGTAGCCGAGCTTTGTATGTGTCTTGTTACGGCTGTAGTACTTGTAGTCGTTGTTATGGAAAGCATAACCAAAGTAGCCTTCCGCATTTAGGCGCTGACCCATCGTGAAATAGGTGCAGCCGTTTTCGGTCATGTTGGTGACGGACTTACCGCCTGATGTGGGGAGAAGTCCGAAGATGTGAGAGAACTCGCCGCCCGTCGTTCCTGCGGTTGCGGGAACGTATGAATCGGTGAACTGGATGCCCTTTGTCGCAAGCCTGTACAGTGTGGGAGTGAGGACCGGATCGATAGCCTCAGCGGTGAAAGCCTCGGCGGTGATCATGATGAGGTTCTTGCCCTTGAACTTACCTGTCATCTTGTTCGTGTAAGTAGGCTCGACGTTAGAACAGTATTGTGCGAGTGTTGCGATCTTGCCGCCCTTTGCCTGCAGGGATGCGAAATCGATGTCCATTACCTGAGGTTCATGCGTTGGCGTGGGTGTGGGAACAGGTGCGGATTCTCCGGGTGCTAAAGATTCACCGGGATTAGATTCGCCATTTGACTCGCCGGGCAAGGAAGTCTGAAGGTGAACGGGGTTCTTGACGTTCTGGAACTCACCGCCGGAACCGAAAAGGAGAGCTTTTATGTCAAGGGCGGTACCTTCCATGTAGCCGAAAGCCTGAACTGCTTTAGGATAGTTGTATTCAGCTCCGACGATCGTTCTTGCGGAAGGGATGCATGCGATGATGATCAGGTTCAATACGAAGCAGACAGGGATCGCGACGGCGGTGCCGATCTTGACCTGTTTGTCCGGCTGCGTGTAGTCGTAGGTCTTTTTCTTCAGGTCCATGACCAGGAGCGAGAGCGGGATCGAATAAAGGAACAGATGGAAGACTCCCAGAGGGCTGAAGATCAGGCCCAGGATAGTAGTGGTGAAACCCGTGAGTGCGCCGCCTGCGCCGTTCATGATGGTGTTGAGATCGTAGAGTTCCTTGAACTGCATGTAGATGAAGTATTCGACGAGGAACGGGATCGCATAGAGGACGCGCAGGAGTCCGTCAACGATCGGAAGGATCTTTCCCTTTAGGTTCATGAGGAGAATGACCGCGGGCGCGCCGAGGATTATCGACCAGAGCAGGGTGAACGGCATTGAAGCAAAATAGCCGAAGCCGTAGACCGAGAAACCGAATACTACTTCATAAAAGAAAACATAGAGAATGAATTCGTAACGTCTCATATTGGTAAATGAACCCCTTATCTTTCAGTAACCAGATAATTATACAGTTAGTCACCGCAAATATATTAACATTAGTTTTAAAAATATAATAAAAAAATACCCCGAAAGTGTGTGACTTTCGAGGTACTTTGCTGGTTTGCTCTTGTTAACTCAGATTAATTCTGGAGTGCTGCAGAAGCTGCGATAGCAACGATACCAAGGATGAGACCGAGGATTGAAAGGATCAGACCGATGATGGAAGTGATCTTACCAACCTTAACGGGAGTTCCCTGATATCCGGCAGCAACTGCCTTACTATTCATAACGAGACCAACGATAGCGATGATGATACCAACACCGAAAGAATAGCTTCCGAAGATGGAAACGAGACCGCATACCATGCTTACGATACCCTGTGTTTTTCCTGGCATATATAAATCCTCCTTGAATTCGGGGTTTTTCCCCAATCGCTATGATTTTATCAAAGAATTTTAGTTTTGCAATGAAAAAGGGCAAAAAATGGCTTTTTCCGATTCAATTGCATCAACAGCCCCCTGTTTTGTTGACACTTGTTCCGCCCCCGTTTACAATCAGATCAGAATAAAAAGACTCTGACGGCAAGGTGTTTTTCCGAGCGGGAATAGTCAAGATAATCTTTCTAAACGAAGTTATTGCGACTCCTTCGTCCGTCATGGGCAAAGGAGCTTTTTTATGCTTAAGATCGCAATTTACGGCAAAGGCGGGATCGGAAAATCCACAGTAACGTCAAACCTCGCTGCAGCCTTTGCCAGCCTCGGCAAGAGCGTGATCCAGATCGGCTGTGATCCCAAGGCCGATTCGACTATAAATCTTTTGGGCGGAAAGCCCTTAAAGCCCGTTATCGAGATCCTGAGGGAGGGCAAAGAGCCTTCTTCCGCGGAAGAGATCTCAGCCGAAGGCTTCGGCGGGATCCTCTGCATCGAGACGGGCGGTCCCACGCCGGGCCTCGGATGCGCGGGAAGAGGCATTATCGCAACATTCAACCTTTTGGACGAACTTGAGCTTTTCGAAAAGAGAAAGCCTGACGTCGTACTCTACGACGTTCTTGGAGACGTTGTCTGCGGAGGATTTGCGGCTCCCATCAGGGAAGGCTACGCCGAACAGGTCCTCATCGTTACATCAGGCGAGAAGATGGCGCTCTATGCGGCAAACAACATCTGCCAGGCGGTAAAGAACTTTGAGGACAGGGGCTATGCGCACGTGGGCGGCGTCATCCTCAATCACAGGAACGTTCCGGGCGAGACCGAGAAGGTCTATTCGTTCGCGGAAGAGCACGGGATAAAGGTTATTGCCGAGATTCCCAGGAGTGACGATATAAACGAGTGCGAGGACATGGGACACACCGTTGTTGAGAGCAGGCCTGACTGCGAAGCGTCACAGAGCTTCATCAAGCTGGCAAAGAGCCTGCTCGGCGAGGGATAAGACATGGCGGGAAAGGCGATCACATATACGGCGGCGCAGATAGCAGAACTCGGTAAGGACAACATTCCTTCCGAGCTCTTGAGCGGTCACGGACTTGTTTACAGTTCGCCCGCGACGCTTGCGTACAACTCTCCGGGAGCCGAAGGTTTCGGCGTTAAGAGGGCGGGCCTTGCGGTTCCCGAATCGGTAATGCTGATCGTATCTCCCGGATGCTGCGGAAGGAACACCTCCATCGTGAGCTCCATGCCGCAGTATAAGGACAGGTTCTTCTACCTCATGATGGACGAGACCGACCTTGTCACCGGAAGGCATCTGAAGAGGATCCCCGAAGCGGTCTGCGAGGTAGTGTCCTTCCTGGACGGACAAAAAGGAAAGAAACCGAAGGTCGTCATGATATGCATAACCTGTGTTGACGCCCTTCTCGGAACTGACATGGAGAGGGTCTGCTCTGCATGTGAAAGGGCGCTGAATGACGGAACGAGAGTCCGTCCGTGCTACATGTACGCGCTGACCAGAGAGGGCAGAAGGCCCCCGATGGTCCATGTAAGACAGACCCTGTATTCGCTTCTTGAACCCATGGAAAAGGATCCGAAAAGCGTCAACATAATCGGTAATTTTGCCCCGCTCGAAGACGGAGAACTGCAAAAATACCTTACAAAAGCCGGCGTGAAACACATCCGCCAGATCTCCACCTGCGGCAGCTATGAGGAATTCCTCAAAATGGCTTCCGCCAACTTTAACATTGTTACAAACCCCGAAGCCAGGGCATCTGCGCATGACATGAGCCAGCGCCTGGGGATACCTTATATCGAGCTGACGAGGATCCACGACGTGGAAAGGACCGCTTTGCAGTACAAGTCTTTTGCAAATGCCGTTGGAATTGAGATCGATCTTTCAGAGGACGAGTACAAAGCCAATGAAGCGGTAGCTTCCTTGAAGAGATCCTTCCCGGATCTGACGTTTAACATCGGTGAATGCCTGAACGCTGATCCGTTTGAACTCGCCCTTTCTCTCGTCAGATACGGTTTCAAAGTCGATGAGATCTACGGGACTCTCGCTCCCGAAAAGTTCAGATACGTCAGTAAGCTCGCCGAGCTCTCGCCTGACACGAAGATATTCTGCAATATGGAACCGACGATGCTCTACTACGACATGTCCGCGTCCCGCGCACACATCAGTCTCGGCAAGGACGCGGCTTTCTACTGCCCGGGCATACCGAATGTCGCCTGGAACAGCGATATCCAGCCGTTCGGATTCCAGGGGATAACCAAGCTCATGGAGACCATTGAGAAGACGATGAAGGAGGCACGTGCATGAAAGGCTTAAGAAAAGTACTGACGCCGTTTGCCCCTGACCAGTCGGGCGCAGTTTCGGTTCTTTACGGTCTGGGCGGACTTATCGTCATTATTGACGCAGGCGGATGCACGGGAAACATCTGCGGTTTTGACGAGCCCAGATGGCAGGATGTCCGTTCAGCGCTCTTCTCCGCGGGACTCCGCGACATGGATGCGATCTTAGGGCGTGACAAACTCCTCGTTTCGAAGATATCCGATGCATGCGCAAGAATAGACGCTTCTTTCGTCGCGCTCATCGGAACGCCCGTTCCGGCAACGATCGCAACGGATTACAAGGCCTTAAAGCGTATGTTAGAAAATGAGATCAGCCTGCCGGTCCTTACGATCCCGACTGACGGCATGAAGCTTTACGATGAAGGCGAAGCCCTTGCGTACAAGGCTTTGGCGGATGAATTCGTTTCGATGGACGGAGATCTTGAGAAGATCGTTTTGGGAAAGACGCCGCTTACATACGGCGCAGGTTTTGAAGACAACGCACTTTCCGATTACCGTAGGATCGGCGCTTCAACAAAGGTCATTGCGGCTTCCGCATCAGGCATCGAGGCGGCAAAGATACTTGGCGTTTCATATGAGGTTTATAGCAGCGCCGCAGCTGAGATTATAGGTACCATTCCTTCGGGAAAGGTCCTTGTCTGCCACGATGAGGTCTTCAGCAAGACACTGAGAGACAAGGGCGTTTCCTGCGACATCGCAACGTTCTTTACGCTGCACGATGAGATAAGGAAACCAGGTGACGTAAAGATCACCGAAGAAGATGAATTTACGGACCTCGTATTGAACGGCGGTTATGACGTTGTAGTCGCTGACGAGAGCCTCAGGCCTTTGGCTGAAGGCTTTGGCGGGACATGGATCGACGCGCCGTTTTTCGCACTTAGCGGGAGAAGATAAATGAAGACTGTGAGGCTTAAGGTTTACGGCATCGTGCAGGGCGTTGGAATGCGCCCGGTCGTTGCGCGCCATGCCACTGCCTGCGGCATTACGGGAACTGTCGCAAACCTTGGTCCTTATGTCGAGATATTTGCGCAGGGTGATGAAGAAAAAGTCGATGCGTTTGTAAGGCTCATCGAAGAAGAACCGCCGAAGCGCGCGGCGATCCTCAAGGTAGATGCGAGAACGCTTGAGGACGCTCCCATTTTCGAGAGTTTTGAGATCATCGAAAGCGGAAAGACTTCAGGCGAGATATTCGTTTCTCCCGACATCGCGATATGCGACGAATGCCTTGAAGAACTCTTCGACAAGAACAACAGAAGATACCTGCATCCGTTCATCAACTGCACCTGCTGCGGTCCCAGGCTGACGATACTGGACAGCCTTCCTTACGACCGTGAAAGGACGTCGATGAAGGAGTTCCCGATGTGCGAAAAATGCGCTTCGGAATACCATGATCCCGCTACCAGAAGGTACGATGCGCAGCCCGTCTGCTGCAACGACTGCGGACCTGAAGTATTCATCCTGGATGACCCTGAAGAAAGGCGCGGAAGAGACGCTATAATCTACACGAGAAAGCTCCTTTCGGAGGGCGGGATCGTAGCAATAAAGGGTATCGGCGGATTCCACATCGCATGCGATGCATATAGTGAAGATGCGGTCAGAAGGCTGCGTGAATTAAAGCACCGTCCCGCTAAACCTTTCGCTGTCATGATGAGATCCATTGATTCCGTCAAGGCACACTGCGAAATAATTCCTTTGCAGGAAGAGATTCTCAAGGGCCATCAGAAGCCCATCATCCTGCTTGACAGAAAGGATGGATCAGATCTCGCCAGAAGCGTTGCGCCCGGCAATCCGAAGCTCGGAGTAATGCTGCCTTATGCGCCTTTGCAGAGCCTTCTTTTCGATTACGACGACGGCATCGAAATGCCGGATACTCTCGTAATGACGAGCGGAAACATTTCAGGTCTTCCGATCTGCCGTGACGATGATGATGCAAGAAGAGAGATCGCAAAATTCTGTGACGCGATACTTACTCACAACAGAAAGATACGGATCAGAGCTGACGATTCCGTCATGGATTTCTACAACGGAAAGCCCTACATGATAAGGCGTTCCAGAGGATACGCCCCGCTCCCTTACATGATGAGCGAAGACTTTAACGGCTCCGTCATCGCATACGGCGGCGAGCTTAAGAATACCTTCTGCATAGGCGTGAACAACCTGTTCTATCCGTCGTCCTACATCGGAGATCTGACAGATCTCAAGGGCAAAGCGGTCCTTGCCGAATCAGTGGAAAGAATGGAGACTCTGCTTGAAACAAAACCTCAGCTCGCGGTCTGCGATCTTCACCCTTCATACAATTCTTCGCTCGCTGCCGAGGAATCCGGGGTGCCTTTGGTAAGAGTCCAGCATCACTACGCTCACATACTTTCGTGCATGGCCGAGAACGACTACCACGGTGAATGCATCGGTGTGTCTTTTGACGGCACCGGATACGGCACTGACGGTACGATCTGGGGAGGCGAGATCTTAAGGTGCAGCCCCACGGATTTCAAAAGGCTCGGCTCGATCAGACCTTTCCTGCAGACCGGCGGAGACGTTGCTTCAAAAGAGGGTTGGAGAATTGCCGTGTCGATGCTCATCGATATCTTCGGGGACAGGGCTGAGGAGATCCTATACATGCTGGGTCTTATCAGGACCGGGTCGTTCAAGACGTTCAAAGCGATGCACGACGGCAAACTCAACTCGGTCGTATCGACATCGGCGGGAAGACTTTTCGATGCCGTGTCCGCGATACTGGGCATCAAGTTTGAGAATACTTTTGAAGGCGAGGCTTCAACCGCTCTGATGTATGAAGCGATGAAGTGCAGCAATCACATCTGCGGCTGCGATTATGAGCTCACCGGCGAATATATTGAGACCGGAAAGATCGTAAAAGATCTGGTGTTAAGACGCCTTGCAGGTGAAGATCCCGGCGAGCTCGCTTACAGGTTCCACAGGCTCCTGGGCGAGGCTGCTGCGGAGTTCGTTTCTGCGAACGCGGGAACGGTAAGAACGGCTGCATTAAGCGGCGGATGCTACCAGAACACTCTGCTCCTCGACATAACGAAGAAGGCGTTGGAGAACAGGGGTTTCAAAGTCCTGATACACAGCCTGATCCCGCCGAACGACGGCGGCATCAGCATCGGTCAGGCATTTTACGGAATGAATAAATTGAAAAACGGAGGAATATAAAAATGTGTGTAGGTTTATCAGCAAAAGTAATCAGCGTTAAGGACGGTGTTGCTATCGTTGACGCTTCAGGCGCAAAGCGTGAAGTCTCGGCCGAGCTCTTAGAAGACCTTGAGCCGGGCGAATACGTAATGGTACACGCTGGTGCAGCGATCGCAAAGATCACGGACGACGACAAGAACGAGACCGAAAAGCTTAATGAGGAGTATCTCAAATGAGTACGATCGAAGAAACAAGAGCTTATCTTGAAAACTACGACGGCCCCGATTTCAGGATAATGGAAGTCTGCGGTACGCATACGCACGAGATCTTCAGACAAGGCATCAGAAGGATCCTGTCACCTAAGATAAGCCTCATCTCAGGCCCCGGGTGCCCCGTGTGCGTCACGCCTGTCAGCTTTATTGACGAGGCTGTTTACCTTGCTCTTGAAAAGGGCTGCACGATCACGACCTTCGGCGACCTCGTAAGAGTTCCCGGATCGAAGATGTCCCTTGCGGGAGCGCGCGCAAAAGGCGCAAAGATCAAGGTGGTATACGCACCTTTCGATGCGGAGAAATACGCTGCGGAGCATAGTGACGAGCAGGTTGTTTTCCTCTCCGTCGGATTTGAGACGACCACTCCTTCAGACATCATTGCCGTAAGCAGGGCAATGAAGGACGGCCTTTCAAACTTTTCGCTCCTTACCGCCAACAAGACCATGCCGGGCGCATATGAAGCGATGGGAAAGAGCTGCGACGCATTCCTTTATCCGGGTCACGTTCACGCGGTAACCGGAACACAGATCTGCAAGGACATGTGTGAAAAAGGCATATCAGGAGTGATCGCGGGATTCACCGGAAGCGAGCTTCTCACGGCACTTGCGGTCGCCTGCAAAAAGCATGCTGAAGGAAAGCCGTTCTTCGTAAACTGCTATCCCAGGGTCGTGAAGGATGAGGGAAGCCCCGCGGCCGTCGCAATGGTCGACAAGTTCATGGAGCCCTGTGATGCGGAATGGCGAGGGATCGGAACGATACCGATGTCAGGCATGCAGCTCAGGGATGAATATGCAGAATTTGACGCAAGAAAGAAATACAACGTTCCGGAGATCAAGCCCGAGTACAAGACCGCATGCAGATGCGGCGACGTACTGCAGGGCAAGATCATTCCGAAGGAGTGTCCGCTTTTCGGCAAGGCATGCAATCCCGATCACCCGGTCGGAGCATGTATGGTATCCGACGAAGGCGCATGCTCTGCTTTCTATATGTACGGAGGTGACTTATGAGTGATGTAATAACGCTTGCTCACGGAAGCGGCGGAAGGAAGACTTCCGAGCTTATCGCTGAGCTTTTCAAAAAGAATCTCGGCAATGAATATTTCACTGCCGATGACGCTGCAGTATTGCCCAAGCCCGAGGGAAGGATCGCAATGTCGACCGACGGCTTCATCGTTTCTCCCTGGGAATTCCCGGGCGGAAACATCGGCAAGCTCTCGATCTGCGGAACGGTTAACGATCTCGCATGCATGGGCGCAAAGCCTCTGTATCTCACATGTTCCTACATCGTTGAGGAAGGCCTTCCCGTATCTGATCTCGAAAAGATAGCGCAGGCGATGGGTGAGACATGCAGGAAAGCCGGAGTAAAGATCGTCGCAGGCGATACGAAGGTCGCGGGAAAAGGCCAGGTGGACAAGATCTTCATCACCACAGCAGGTGTAGGTGTGATCGCTGAAGGCGTTAACCTTTCAGGAGCGAACGCAAAGCCGGGCGACAAGATAATCGTAACAGGCGACGTCGGAAGACACGGAACATGCATCCTTCTTGCCCGTGACGAATACGGCATCGAGGCTGACGTTAAGAGCGACTGCGCTCCTCTTTGGGACGCCGTTGAAGCAGTACTTGACGTATGCCCTGAAATGCATGTCATCAGAGACGCGACGAGAGGCGGTGTAGGCACCGTTCTTTATGAGATCTGCGACCAGTCCGGAGTCGGCATCGACATCAATTCCGAAGCGGTTCCCGTTGCACCTGAAGTAAGGGGCGTTACCGGCATGCTGGGCCTGGAACCTTTGTATCTTGCATGCGAAGGAACAATGGTTATGTTCTGCCCCGCAGAGTATGCAGACAAAGTAGTTGAAGCACTAAAGAAGACAGAGCACGCGAAGGGCGCGGCCATCATCGGCGAAGTCACTTCCGATAACGTAGGAAGAGTCGTCATGACGACCGGTATCGGAGGCAAGACCTATCTGCCCCAGCCGGGAAACGAGCTCTTGCCGAGAATATGCTAATGGGAGGATCCGTTATGGAAACAAGGGTTGCCTGCATTACGATAATCGTTGAAGACGTTGAATCCGTTGCCAAGATGAACGAACTCCTGCACGAAGCGGGCAAGTACATCATCGGACGCATGGGGATCCCTTACAGAGAAAAGGGGATAAACATAATAAGCATTGCCATTGACGCTCCGCAGGATCTGACCAGCGAGATCTCAGGCAAGATAGGAAGACTTCCCGGAGTTACCGTAAAAACGACTTATGCCAACCTCAAGTGAAGACAGGATAAGGATAGCCGACGCTGAATTTCCGAAGCCGTTTAATATCGGGCTTGAATTCAACGCGCCCGCGCACGGCACATGGAACATCGTCCACATCGGATTTAAGATTCCGCGCGCACACCAGATCTATATCTGCGCCGACAACTGCATGAGAGGTGTCGTCATGACCGCTGCGGAAATGGGCGAGCTCAGCCGTTTCTCGTCGGTGGTCCTCGAAGAAGACGACATGGTCTTCGCAGGACGTCTCGAGGAATCAACGATAGAGGGCGTTACGGACGTTCTTAATTCGCTGCCGGAAGTTCCTCCGGTAGTCATAGTCTTTCCCGTCTGTGCACATAAGTTTATGGGCTGCGACATAAATTTCATCTATTCGAAACTGAGCGAACGTTTTCCTGACGTCAAGTTCGTCAGGGGCTTCATGGACCCCGTCATGCAGAAGCGCGGAACAACTCCCGACCAGCGCCTCAGAAAGGCTATGTTCGACATCATTCCCGGAGGCGACAAGGACGGTTCCGTCAGCGTTATCGGATGCGACATGCCGCTTTCAAAAGACAACGACATCAGGAAACTTCTTGAAGCCCAGGGTGTTACGGTAAGGGATGAAGCCGCCTGCAAGACTCTTGAAGAGTATTACGATCTCGGAAAATGCAGCAGCGTTATCTGCTCATATCCCGCAGGCCTTCTCGGAACTACTGCATTCTGCAGCCGCACCGGAAGACCAATGGTTTACATGCCTTTTACTTTCGATTACGACGCGATAGATGAAGCGCTTTCACAGATTGGAGTCGTTCCCGTGTTCAACGGAAGGGTTTCGTGTGAAAGAAGGGCAGCAGGTCTAAAGACTCTTCTGGGAGATTCCGAGATCGCGATAGATTACACCGCGGTACCGCGCCCGCTGTCTTTAGCGAGATTCCTTATAAGTCACGGTTTTAACCTTAAGAGGATCTACCTTGACGCGATGGATCCCGATGAAAAAACGGATTTCGAATGGCTTGTTTCAAACGCGCCGGATGTAATGCTCTGCGCAACGATGCACGTCAGGGGAAGAAGACCTGTACGCCCGGAAGGCGATCAGAAGATATTGGCTGTCGGACAGAAGGCCGCGTGGTTTGAAGGAACGGAATATTTCGTCAACATTATCGAAGGCGGCGGACTCTACGGATATGCCGGGATCAAAGCGCTCCTGGGACTTATGGAAGATGCTTTCATAGTGCCCAAGGACACGCGCGATCTGATCCCGAGAAAGGGCTTGGGGTGCTGCTGCGTAATATGAAAAAAGCGTATAAGATCCTTCCGGTATATACGGGCGACGTTTCAGGTTTTGCTTCCGCTCTTTACGAGCTCGGCGGCATGCTCGTCATACACGATCCGTCCGGCTGCAATTCGACGTACAACACCCACGATGAAGTACGCTGGTACGATCAGGAGGCGCTGATCTACATCTCAGGTCTCAACGACATCGACGCGATCACGGGAAATGACGACAAGTTCATCAACGATATCGTCCGTGCAGCGGAAGACATGAAACCGAAGTTCATCGCGCTTGCAAATTCGCCTTTGCCGTATCTCAACGGAACCGATTTCAAAGGCATATCGAAGATCGTGGAAGACAGGACGGGACTCCCTTGTTTCTATGTTAAAACGAACGCTATGCACGACTATACGGTTGGCGCATCGGAGGCGTTTCTTGCGTTTGCGAAGAAGATGCTGGAACCTGCGGATGAAAAGATCAGGGGCGGGATCAACATCCTCGGAAGCACTCCGCTCGATCACACGAATACCGGATTTGTTATCCCTGAAGGCAAGACCAAAGTTTCTGACTGGGCATACAAGACTTCGCTTGAAGAAGTTCTTAAAGCGCCTTCTGCAGAGCTTGATCTCGTTGTATCTTCGACGGGACTGGCTGCTGCAAAATACATGAAAGAAGCGTTCGGGATACCGTATGAATTGATGGGCAATTACCTTGATGTTAAGCGTGAAAAGTCGCGCAATTACATAGTCGGAGAGCCGGTGATCTCAGGCTTTGTCGCTGCCCGGATAAAGGAAAGTTACGGCACTGATTTCAACGTCATCGCGGCAACGGAGATCACCGAAGGACTGCTTTCAGATTGTGACAGAAAGTGCCACGGTGAAGACGAGATTAGGGAAGCTTTGTCTGATGCGGAAGTCATCATCGGAGATCCCATGTTCGAGCTCATCTCGCCGAAGTCCTCAAAATTTATCAGACTGCCCCATTTTGCCATGTCGGGCAGACTGTTCAGAAAAGAGATTCCCGACCTTATGAGATTGGAGGATTACTACCATGAGCCTTAACGATACGCCGTCCGGAGAGAGGATCCACATCGGATTTTTCGGCAGGAGAAATGCAGGCAAATCAAGCCTTGTAAACAAGGTCACAAATCAGGACCTGGCGGTCGTTTCCGACACGAAGGGAACGACGACGGATCCTGTAATGAAGGCGATGGAGCTGCTCCCTTTGGGACCCGTCGTGATAATCGACACACCCGGTTTTGACGACGAAGGCGAGCTTGGCGAAAAGCGTATATCAAAGACGCGTTTGATCCTTAACAAGGTTGATGTCGCGGTACTCGTCGTTGACCTTGAAGAAGGAATGGGTGAGACCGAAAAGCAGCTCATCAGGCTCTTCGATGAGAAGGGTATTCCGCATATAACCGCATACAATAAGTCGGATCTGAAAAAGGATCTTCCCGAACTTAAAGAAGGCGAGATCTGCGTGAGTTCGGTCACAGGGGAAAACGTAAACGAACTCCGCGAACTGATAGGAAAACTGGGCGCTTCAAAGCAGGAAGGCGAGCCTCTTATCAGCGACCTTATCGATCCGGGAGACACGGTCATCCTCGTCATCCCGATCGATTCATCCGCACCTAAGGGAAGGATAATACTCCCTCAGCAGCAGGTACTCCGCGAGGTCTTAGACAAGAACGCGAAGGCGTACATCACGCAGGACACGGAGCTTGCTTCTGCGATATCCGACCTTAAGAAAAGGCCGAAGCTCGTAGTCACCGACAGCCAGGCTTTCGGCAAGGTCGCGCCGGTCGTTCCTAAAGACATCATGCTCACATCATTCTCGATCCTGATGGCGAGACACAAGGGTTTTCTGAGGAGCGCGGTAAAAGGCGTTAAGGCGATCGACACTCTCGAAGACGGCGATACCGTGCTGATATCCGAAGGCTGCACGCATCACCGCCAGTGCGAGGACATCGGAACTTACAAGATCCCGAAGTGGCTCGGAGAATACACGGGCAAGAAGATCAACATCGAGACAACGTCAGGCCTTTCTTTTGCCGACGACCTCTCGAAATACAAGATGATCATCCACTGCGGCGCATGCATGCTTAATGACCGCGAGATGAGATACCGCACAAAGTGCGCTGAAGATGCAGGGATCCCCATGACCAATTACGGCACGGCGATCGCGTACATGAAGGGCATCCTGAAGCGCTCTCTGGAAGTTTTCCCGGACATACTGAAAGAACTTGAGTAAGGAGGCCTTATGAAAAGATCAGAGATCAATGCTGCGTTAAAGCGAATGGAATCGTTCATGAAAGACCTTAAGATAAGCCTTCCGCCATTCTGCAGCTTCACACCTGAAGAGTGGAAGACAAAGGGTCACGAATACGACGAGATAAGGGACAACATGCTCGGCTGGGATATCACCGATTACGGTCTGGGCGATTTCAAGAAGGTCGGCTTCTCGCTGATCACGCTCAGAAACGGTAATCAGAAGATGCAGGACAAGTACAAAAAGCCTTATGCGGAAAAGCTTCTTTTCATCGAGGAGGAACAGTACTCTCCAAATCATTTCCACTGGTACAAGATGGAGGACATAATAAACCGCGGCGGGGGCAATCTTCTGATCCGCGTTTACAACTCTCTTCCCGATGAGTCCATCGATAAGGAAAGCGACGTGACGGTACATTCTGACGGCCGCACATATACTGTTCCCGCAGGCACGCAGGTGAGGCTCACTCCTGGCGAGAGCATCTCGATACAGCAGGGCCTCTATCACGATTTTGAAGTCGAAAAGGGCACCGGCGCGGTACTCCTGGGAGAGGTTTCCCAGTGCAATGACGACAACACCGACAACAGGTTCAATCCGCCCGTCGGAAGGTTCCCGGCGATCGAGGAGGACGAACCGCCGTACAGGCTCCTTTGCAACGAATATCCGCAAGCCGATTGACAAAAAAAGCGGATACTTAATTGAACAGCCCGTTTTCATGAGCGATAATATAAAAATCTGAAAATTTAAAAAAAGACAGGGGGGATCTCCATGGCAAAGAACAAGAAAAACAATAGCGGAATCGAAACCTACAATGCAGGAAGCGTTGTAATGGACATTGTAATGCTCATTCTCGGATTTGTTTTCCTGATCAACACGATCGCAGGCAAGGGCGACCAGGTTGCTTCGATCTTCGTCCGCGCCATAGGAGGCATACTCATTGCTGTCGGACTCATCTCGCTCATCACTTTTTTCATCAAGAAGGAAAAAGAGCTTTTTGACTGGGTTGTCGTGATCTTCGGAACGGCGATCGGCATATTCGGCATCGTCGTCGTGATCAGACCTGAGCCCATCATCAACATCCTTAACTGGATCATGGGTCTCATCATTATCGTTTACGCGATCGTGATCGTTTTCACCGCCATCGGTTTCTTAAGGCCTGCCGGTGCCAACTACTGGGGGTTCTCGGTTATCTTCGGCCTTATCGCCCTGGCACTCGGATTCTTCATCATTTTCTTTAATCTTGCGACCAAGGTCATGATGATCATGATCGGCATCACTCTCGTGCTCGGCGCTATCGGAGGAATTGCAAACGCAATACTTGCGCTGCAGGCAAAGAAGGCCGCAAGAAAGGTCATCAAGGCTGCAGGTCTTGAGCCCGTCAAGGAAACTGAAGAAACCGAAGAGAAGAAGGATGAAACGTCCGATCCCGGTGACGACGTAACCAAATTCTGAAGGAGAATATCTTCGTGAAGATAACCTTTATCGGGCACGCGTGTTTTCTCATCGAAGACAATGCGGGACACAGATTAGCGGTAGATCCGTACCAGAAAGGTTCGGTTCCCGGTCTGGCTTATCATGGCCTGACAGCAGATGAAGTCATCTGTTCGCACGGACATTACGACCACGATGACGCTGCCGGTGTAAGAAGACCGGAAACTGTCTGGAACGGGAGCTTTGACGTTACACCGGTCAGCACTTTCCACGATGACGTAAAGGGCGCCGCCAGGGGCCTTAACAACATCAGCATCATCAACGTAGACGGTGCGAAGATCGTGCATATGGGCGACATCGGTTGTGAGCTTACCGCTTCGCAGCTTGATCAGATAAGGAACTGTGATGTACTGCTGATACCTGTCGGAGGTCACTATACGATCGATTCAAAGCAGGCGTTTGAGATGACGAAGGCGGTAGATCCGCTCGCAGTTATTCCGATGCACTATAGAGGAAGGACCTTCGGATACAACGTGATTTCTACGAGGGATGAGTTTGAAGAGCTCATCGCTTCCGAAGGCGAAAGAAAGGTCATCAGGGGCACATCCGTTCTGGAAGGCGTTCCCGCTGAAAAATGCCTTGTCCTCCTTGATCCTCTGAGGGCATAAAAGGAGGACCTTTTGGCTTATATCGAATTCAGGGACGTTAAGAAGATCTACAAGACCGGTTCGGTCAACGTGACCGCGCTTGACGGCTGCAGCTTTACCGTCGAAAAGGGCGAACTCTGCGTTATCGTAGGTCAGTCGGGCGCGGGAAAGACGACGCTGCTCAACATCCTGGGCGGCATGGACAGGCTCACTTCCGGTGAGGTCTTTCTCGACGGCAAGGAGGTATCAAAACTCAATGCAAACGAATTGGCGTTATTCAGGAGGCAGAACGTCGGGTTCGTTTTCCAGTTCTACAATCTGATACCAAATCTCACCGCTTTTGAGAACGTGGAGATGGCGGCGCAGCTCGTCAAAGAACCCATCAGCTGCGATCTTCTGATGAACGAGGTCGGTCTTTCGGACCGCAAGAACAATTTTCCGGCACAGCTTTCCGGAGGCGAACAGCAGAGGGTGGCGATCGCAAGGGCCATCGCGAAAAATCCCAAGCTCCTGTTGTGTGACGAACCGACCGGAGCTCTGGACTACCAGACGGGCAAATCGATATTGAAGCTTTTGCAGTCATTAAGCATAGAGAAGGGCATGACCGTGGTAATCATCACGCACAACTCCGCGCTTACCGCAATGGCTGACCGGGTGATCAAGGTTAAGAACGGCAGGATCACGAGCAACGTGGTCAATGAGAATCCGGTAAACGTAGAAACTATTGAATGGTAATGAGCCCTTACGTAAAGACCATATTAAGATCCATCAAGATGACGCTCCCGCGCTTTCTCGCGATCTTCGCGATAATCGCCCTGGGCGTCGGTTTTTTCGCGGGGCTTAAGGTAACCACGCCTTCATTTGTTTACACCGTTGACGGTTACGCGAACGATTACTCGATGTTTGATTTCAGATTGCTTTCGACGATCGGCTTCAAGCCGGAAGACATCGATGCGCTAAGTAAGCGTACGGGTTGTATCGTTGAAGGTGCTTATTCAGTGGACTGTTCAGCTTATCTGGGCGGCGATGACAGCTCTGACACCGTCCGTTTCCTGTCCATCACGAACAACGTAAACAAGCTCAAGCTGGAATCCGGAAGAATGCCCGAAAAGCCTGATGAGATCGTAATTGACGGTTATCAGGTCTCATCTGCCAGGATAGGTCAGAAACTCGTGATCTCAAACGAGACGAGCGAAGACTCTCGTGACATGCTCAAGTATAAGGAGTTCACTGTCGTCGGAACGGTCAGGACACCTTTGTATCTGAACTTCCAGAGAGGAACTTCCGATGAGGGTTCCGGAAGCATCAATTACTTTGTCTGCGCATTGCCCGGGGCTTTTGATTCGGAGTATTTTACCGAAGCATATCTTTATGCCGCACCGGGACATTACATCTTTTCAGATGCGTATAAGGATTGGGCGTCCGGCGCCGAGGACGGTTACGGCGATGTTCTGGAAGACGTTGTAAACGAGCGCTTTGATAAACTCCTCAAGGAAGAATATAAGAAGATAACCGATGAAGTCGAAGATCATATGGATGAGATCGATGACGGCTGGAAAGAGATAAACGACGCCAGAAAAGAATTGGACGACGCGAAGAAGGAACTGGAAGACGGCGAGAAGGAGATAAAGGACAACCGAAAGAAACTCGCTGATGCGAAGAAGACTTTGGACAGTTCCAGGAAGAAGCTCGAAGATGCAAAAAAGCAGATCGAATCCGGTGAAAAGCAGCTGAAGGACGGCAAGAAAAAACTTGATAAGGCAAAGAAAGAACTTGACGCTTTCAAGAAGCAGTTAAACGAGATGAAATCCCTCATAGCCGCACTTGAACAGATGGTTGACGCCGGCATGGATAAAGCTCAGGAACTGGCAATGCTCAAGGCGCAGTACGGCATTTATTCACAGAAGTACGACGAGGGGTATAAATCCTATAAAGACGGCAAGGCTGAGTATGACAAGAACGTAAAGAAGTTCAAGACGGCAAAGGCACAGTACAACAGTGGCGTAAAGAAATACAACAAGGGCGTTAAGCAGTATAACGACGGCGTTAAGAAGCTTGACGATGCGCAGAAGAAACTTGATGACGGCTGGAAGGAATATAACGACGGCCTTCGTGAATTCTGGGACGGCTACTACGATTTCGCGCAGGGCGTAAATGAGATGTACATGGGCGTTGTTGAAGGACGCACTCTGATCGAATCTGCTGAGCTGCCTGACACATATATTCTCGGCCGGGACAAGAATACAGGCTATGTCTGCTTCGATAACGATGCCAAGATCGTTGACGGCGTTGCGGCAGTCTTCCCGATATTCTTTTTCGCGATCGCGGCGCTCGTATGTTCAACCACCATGAGCAGAATGGTAAATGACGAAAGAGGAATAATCGGCACGATGCGGGCTTTGGGTTACACCGATACCGCGATCGTCATGAAATACGCTGTCTACGCTGGTTCTGCCGCCGTCCTTGGCACGGTCCTGGGATTCCTCGGCGGAACAAAACTCTTCCCGTTCGTTATCTGGGAAGTCTATAAGATGATGTACGGCTTCACCGATCTTTCTTTCACTACGAGCATTCCACTGTTCATTCTGACACTCGGAGTCGCGCTTTTATGCACGGTCGGAGTATCCGTGGTCACGGCAATGTCAGCACTGACGGGGATGCCTGCTGAGCTCATAAGGCCCAAGGCACCGCTCCCGGGCAAAAGGATCCTTTTAGAGCGCATCGGTTTCATCTGGAAGAGGATGAAGTTCCTTCACAAGGTATCCGCCAGAAACGTTTTCCGTTTCAAGAAGAGGATGTGGATGATGATCGTCGGCATAGCCGGTTGCACGGCACTCCTCATCACGGCTTTCGGTCTGTACGATTCCGTCTGCAATGTCGTAAACATCCAGTTTGATACGATCATGAAATACGATCTCAAGGTCACGTTTGACGACTCCTTCAAGCAGCAGATGATCGAGGACGCCGTCAAGGATGCACACGGCAAGATGGATTTTGCGTTCGATTACGTTCTCGTCAAGAACGACACGGCAAAGAACAACGGTTCAAATTACTTAAGAGATGTTGAACTGTTCATTTCCGATGACCCGAATACGGATAAGATCTTCGGACTCAATGACGTCAAGACGGGCGAGAAGCTCTCCTGGCCGTCTGACGGAGAAGTCGCAGTATCCGGAAAGCTTGCGGACAAGAACCACGTCAAGGCCGGAGATTATATTACGCTTACGTACGGCGATGACGATCACGAGGTCAGTCTCAAGGTCAGCTCCGTTTTCACAAACTACACGTTCCACTATATCCTCATGACACCGGGAACGTACAGGGAAGCGTTTGGTAAGACTTATAATCCTGATACGGTCCTTGCGGCGACCGAGAACAAGACTGCTGCCGAGTCTTACAAGATCGCGTCTTACATTTCCGATAACTATGAGACCAAGACCTGGTCATCGACGGCGGATTCAAGAGAGAGCTTTGCCAAGACGATGGAGCGCATGAACTACGTCATCGTTCTCGTTATCGCCAGCGCGGCTGCACTTGCATTCATCGTCCTGTTTAATCTCAACAACATCAACATAACCGAGCGCATAAGAGAGATCGCAACGCTCAAGGTAATGGGATTTAACCGCACGGAGACCGGAGCTTACGTTACGCGCGAAAACGTTATACTTGTACTTCTCGGCTTCCTTGCAGGCATCCCCCTGGGATTCCTTTTGCACAGATACGTCATGGCTCAGATTGCGATGGACATGATCATGTATCAGATACGCATCGTCTTCGTAAGCTATATCTATTCTCTCGGGTTCGTTCTCGCTTTCTCGACGATAGTAAACCTCATAATGCGCGCCAAGATCGAAAAGATCGACATGGCTGAATCGCTGAAGAGCGCAGAGTAAAAGAAAGCTTTCCTGACAAGTCATGGAAAAAGGGGCTGCACGTGATGCAACCCCTTTCAGTTAAATCGTTTTGTCAGACCGTATTACTTCTTAACAGAAACCTTCTTACCGGAATTCTTCTTTGCGAAGTAACTCTTGTAAGCCCTGACCTTAGCCTTCTTGACCTTTATGGTCTTGACGGAAGAACTCTTGAGGGACTTCTTGACGCCCTTCTTTGTGAGCTTGGTCGTCTTCTGGATATAGATGGTCTTGAGCTGGGTATCACCTGCGAAAGCATAAGATCCGATCTTCTTGAGCTTGGAAGAAGTGATCTTGAATGAGTTGAGTGCCGTGCATCCGTTGAATGCCCTTGTATTGATCGTGGTGAGCCCTGAACCGCCGGAAACCGTTGTCAAAGCGGTGCAGCCTGCGAAGGCATTACTGTCGATCGTAGAAACGTTGGAACCCAATGTCAGTGTTGTGATCGCCGTGTTGCCCTTGAAAGCAGATCCGGAGATCTTGGTAACCTTATAGGAGCAGTCTTCGATCCAAACGCTGGCCGGAACAGTAACATCAGTTAATGACATATTTAACTGCTTAACAAGTGTTACAGTACCTGATCCGTTTCTTGAAGCATTAGTAACCTTGTACTGGAAATCTCCGACATCATATATTGAATCTTTTTCCGCATATGTTAAGAATACCGGAATGGAGTTGGGGCTGGCTTTGAGGAGCTTCTCTCCGCCGCTGTTCGTGTACAATTTTGCATCAAGCTTGAAGAAAGTGATAGCTGTGCATCCCGCGAAAGCGTTTTCCGCAAGAGATGTAACTTTGTATCCGATGTTGATGTCTGTAAGACCTGTGCAGCCCTTAAATGCGTTTTCTCCTACTGAAGTTACATTGTAACGGATGTCGATATCGCCAAGGCTTGTGCAGTTCTCGAAAGTATTATTCTTGATCGTGGTTACGCTGTTGGGGAACTTGAAAGTGCTCAAACATGAACAATTTGCAAAAGCGTATTCTCCGATCGAAGATACTTTATCGCCAATGGTAATGGAAGAAAGATATTTGCAGCCGTTGAAAGCGCTGTCACCGATCTTTTCAAGCTTGGCAGGGAGTGAAACAGTCGAAAGTCCCTCACAGCCATAGAAAGCACTGGAGTTGATCGTGGTCAGGTTTTCAGCTGCCGAAAAGTCAATGCTCGAAAGGCCGGAGCAATAGAAAGCTTCTGCACCGATGGATGTTACGTTCTTGGTAATGGTGATGTCGGAAAGACTTGTACATCCGTAGAATGCATCCTGACCGATAGTCTTCATTGTTTCGGGAAGAACGATGGACGTAAGCTTGTTGCATCCATAGAAAGCATAATTGCCGATCGAAGTGGCTTTGCCGGTGAATTTGACTGTTTCGATCGCCCCGATATGGTCATGCCAGGGAACGAGATTTGTATTGTCTTCACGGGAAAAGTTGCTCATCGCTCCGGAATCGCCGATGTAAAGAGTGGAGCCGTCAAAAGTCCAGTTAAGGGTCTTTCCGCACAGACCGGCCTTTTCGTCGCGGGCTTTTGTTTTATCCTTCTGGGGCTCGCCTTCTTCAGAACCTTCTTCCTCTGCTTCGGATTCCTTGGGTTCTGTTGCCTCAGGCTCCTCTGTCTTGGATTCGCCGGGCTTTTCAGCCTCAGGCTTTGTTTCCTCAGGCTCTGTAGCTGCAGGCTCAGTTTCCTCAGGCTTTTCAGCCTCGGGTTCTGTAGCTTTGGGCTCGGTAGCCTCAGGTTCCTGCTTTTCAGTCTCCTCAGTTTTCTGCTCCTCGGAAGGTGCAGGTGTCTCATCAGCCAGAACTGCTGCAGGTGTCATCATGATAGACATGCACATAGCGGCTGATAACAAAACTGACGTAGCTTTGATATGCTTCATGGTTTGTCCTCCATATATAAATTACCTATTCCTACGAGACCATAGTTTACTATGGCAAAGTCAATTCTGCACTACCTTTTTTTACAATTGCCTTAGAATTCACTTACATTTTTACGGTTTTTTAATGTCAAGTTGCTGACAAATGTCATATAAAAATAATCTGATGTTGCTTTATAATGTCTAAATAAATCAGGGGGCGTCAGTATATGTTTAAGATCGGTTTCAGCAATGAAAAGTATGTAGAACTCCAGAGTGCGCGCATCAGAGAGCGTGTTGAACAATTCGGCGGAAAGCTTTATCTGGAGTTTGGCGGGAAGCTTTTTGACGACTATCACGCTTCAAGAGTACTCCCCGGTTTTGAACCCGACAGCAAGATCAGGATGCTCAAGGCTCTTTCGGAAGATGCCGAGATCGTTATAGCAATAAATGCTGATGCCATCGAGAAGAACAAGCGCCGCGGCGACCTTGGCATCACATACGACCAGGAGGTCCTCCGTCTCATTGACGCATTTACGGAATTCGGCCTCTTTGTCGGAAGCGTCGTTATCACGCAGTTTGCGGGCCAGCACCTCGCGGAGTCTTTCGAGGCGAGGCTCAAGAGCCTTGGAGTAAAGACTTATAGACACTATCCCATTGCAGGATATCCCTCCGATATCTCACTGATCGTCAGTGAGGACGGCTATGGCAAGAACGACTATATCGAGACTTCAAGAAAGCTCGTCGTCGTTACCGCTCCCGGTCCCGGTTCCGGAAAGATGGCTACCTGTCTTTCCCAGCTCTATCACGAGAATAAGCGCGGGATCAAGGCCGGATATGCAAAATTCGAGACATTCCCCATCTGGAGCATTCCTCTCCAGCATCCCGTTAACGTTGCTTATGAAGCGGCAACCGCTGATCTTGCCGACGTCAACATGATCGATCCTTTCCATCTTGAGGCTTACGGCAAGACTACCGTCAACTACAACCGTGATGTCGAGATCTTCCCGGTCGTCAACGCGATCTTCGAAAAGATCTACGGAGAGAGCCCTTATAAGTCACCTACGGACATGGGCGTCAACATGGCAGGCTTTGCAATCACCGATGATGAGGCATGCTGCAACGCTTCCAAGCAGGAGATAATCAGACGTTATTACGAGGCAAGGGCAGCAGTGCGCCAGGGTCTTTCCGAAGGTGATGACGTAACCAAGATCGAGTTCCTCATGAAGAAGAGCGGGATCGATACGTCTGACCGCCGCGTGATCGGTGCGGCTCTGGTAAGAGCTGAATCCACAGGAGGCCCGGCAGTTGCTCTGGAGCTCCCTGACGGACAGATCGTTACGGGCAAGACAACAGATCTTTTGGGACCTGCTTCCGCAGCGCTCCTCAATGCGCTCAAGACACTTGCGGGCATCTCCCACAGCATCCCGCTCATCTCACCCAACGTTATCGAGCCTATCTCCGATCTCAAGATCAATCATATGGGCAACCACAACCCCCGTCTGCATACTGACGAAGTCCTTATCGCGCTCGCGATCAGTGCTACGACAAATCCTGTTGCCGAGCTTGCGATGCAGCAGATCGGCAAGCTTCAGCACAGCGACCTGCACTCAACGACAATGCTTTCGTCAGTCGATCTCAACATGCTCAAGAAACTCGGCGTTGAGGTAACATGCGAGCCCGTCTATCAGACGAAGAAGCTTTATCACAAGTAAGTTATATAAGATCAGATTACCGGGGCTGTCCATGATCAACAGGACAGCCTCTTTTTTATCCTCAAAAACCTGTTGACATTCGGAAGTGAGAGTATCATAATCAGGTTAGTCAAAGAAAGTCAAAGTCAAAATCAAATAACGTCAAATGACAGGATGAGGTGAAAGGAGGCAATCCATGGCAAGACTTGTTGACGTCATTGAACAGATGATCAAGGACATGATAGAAGAAAATGACGGCCAGGCTGTTATCAGCCGAAGTCAGCTTGCCGAGCAGGCGAACTGCGTGCCTTCGCAGATTACGTATGTGCTGTCCACAAGGTTTTCGAGCGGAAACGGCTACATAGTCGAGAGCCGAAGGGGAGGCGGAGGACAGATCACGATCACGAGGGTCACGCACAGCGGGCCGGAGCGTTATCTGCAGGCGATCCTGGATGCCGTCGGAGATGATCTGTCGCAGCAGCAGGCAAAGACACTGCTGACAAATGCGGTATCCGTCGGAGCCATAACCCCTAAGGAAGGTACGGCTATCATGGCTGCGGTATCTGACAGGGCACTTTCAAAGGTTGATTCGGACATAAGGGCAGTCCTGAGGGCAGACATTTTCAGGAATGCGCTTCTCGGACTGATGATCGCGGAGTAGAAATAACAAAGGAGAATAATGGTATGAGATGTGAGAGATGCGGAGTTGAACTCACCAACAAGATAATAAAGATCAATGACGTTCCGTATTGCGAGAACTGCGCCAGGATCATGGGTTACGGAAAGTTCCTGAGAAACCCGGAAGAGATGCTCGGATCGGCTTTTTCGCCTTTTGACGAGATAGCAAGCTCGATAATGCAGATGAACGAACTTGATTTCGGAAACAGCGCTCTCTCCTGCCCGAAGTGCGGAATGACGCTTAGGGAATTTGAGAGAAAAGGCCGGCTCGGCTGCATAGAGTGCTATAACACTTTCAACGATTACATCGTAAAGGAAATGTTCAAGCAGCAGGGTGAGAGCACTTACGGCGGAAGGATGCCTGCCCAGTTTGCAGAGCTCAGCGGTGAGGAAAATGAACAGCCTGCACCTGCAAAGAAAGAAGCGCCTGCCGAAAAGGCTCCCGTCAAAGAGGAGGCTAAAGAGAGCGGGAATGAGGCAGAACCGGCATCTGAAGAAAGCGCCGACCTCAAGGCTCTTGCTCTTGAAAAGCTGGCAAAGCTTGAAAAGGCTGACCTCGGTATGCTGAGCGATGAGGACCTTCAGACGGCAATTAAGCTCGCGGCTGACAATGAGGACTACATCCTTGCGTCAAAGCTCAGGGATGAACTCAAGGGAAGAAAGGAAGGAAAGTGATATGAAGATGTGGTATGAGAGAGAAGGCACAGATGAGGACGTTGTCCTTTCAACGAAAGCCTGCCTTGTCCGTAACGTCAAAGGTTATAATTTTCCTTCCAAGATGGATGAAAGGGATGCAAAGAGCCTTCTGGCAAAGGTCGATTCCGTAATAGACAAAAGCGTTTTTTCGGGGGGCCTTGCCACGGACATCGTAAACAGGGGCGAAGCGGAAACGCTGATGAAGGCCCAGATCTCGGGAAGAGACGGCTCGCTCCTTTACGGACCTGACAAGAAAGCGATCTATTACAACGAAGATTACGGCCTCAGCGTTGCGGTGGGCAACAGCGAGCATCTGACGATCAAGGCTCAGGCGGCAGGACATGACGTGGGAGTCTACCGTCTTGCCGAGAAGATCGCAGTCGATCTCGAAAAGAAACTGGACATTGCTTATTCGGAAAAGTACGGATTCCTTACTTCAAGCGTCAAGCTTACGGGAACGGGACTTAAGCTCCTTTACACCGTTGCGATCCCCGCTATCGCGAAGACCGAAGGCGGAATAGCCGCATTGAGGCAGAGGGTCGGACAGTACGAATGGATGATATATCCCTTTGCAGACCAGGGCGAACTCAATGAATCCGGCGTTTACATCATCGCAAGCGTAAGCACGTTAGGCGTGTCTGAAAGTGAGACCATTGAGAGAGGCGAGATGCTGATCAAGGACGTTATCAAGGCTGAAAGGGCCTGCCGTGAACAGTTTGCGACAAAGAAGAAAACGCAGATGAAGGATTTATACGGCAGGGCATACGGACTTTTGAGGTTTGCCGCCCTGATGTCACGCAGGGAGGCTCTTGATGCAGTCTGCTGGCTCAGGCTTTACAGGGATTATGACGATTCTTCGGAATTTGAATGCAAATGGAAGATGCTCAACACCATAACGCAGGAAGTCTGCTGGGAACAGCAGCGCCGAGGAGAGATCAACACTCAGACGTCTCAAAAGAAGCGTGCTGAAAGGATCAGAAAGATACTGAAGGGAGTTGATTGACATGAGAATATCAGAAGATACCGCGAGAGCTCTCGCGTGCTCACAGTTGATAGCAAGTGAAAGACATACTTCGCTGATCAGGGATACATTCCTTTTCGCGGCGATGTGTCTTACTGAATCGCCTGCCAAAGAGACGATCGACGAGAACGTCCAGGATACCAGCGCGATATTCGAAAAGCTCGGCATAAACGGTGATTACGAACTGGATGAAGATACTTTCAAGGCTTTGGCCGACAAAGCTTTTTCAAACCTGAGGATGGATGTGAGAAGGCTTTTTGCAAACGCAGCCGAGCTTTCCAGAAGGACCGGCGGAAGAGGTGCGGTAGGCACTGAGCATCTGCTTTTCGTCATCCTTTCAAAGAAGGTTAGCAACCACATCGAGATATTTGATGCGCTTGAAGCCGCAGGAGCCGATCTTGAAGGGCTGCGCAACTCCCTGATCAATTCTTTCAACGAGAGCATGTCGTCTTCCGGCGATGACGACGATGAGGATGAAGAGGAAGGTCTTTTCGGAGGCGACGACCGTCCGGGAAATAACGCTCCGCCGAGAAGGAATCCGGAGGAAGGCAAGTCCCGCAAAGGCGGCAAGGGAGGACACAAGACCCTCGAAAAGTTCGGCAAGAATCTTACCGAACTTGCCAAGGCGGGCAAGATCGATCCCGTAATAGGCCGTGAGGAAGAGATCAACCGCGTCATGCAGATCCTGATCCGCAGAACGAAGAACAATCCGTGCCTTGTAGGTGATCCGGGCGTCGGTAAGACCGCGATCGCAGAAGGTCTGGCACTCAAGATCGCCAACGGCGATGTGCCTGACATCATTAAGGGCAAGGTCGTTTACAGCATGGAGATCGGTTCCATGGTCGCAGGCTCCAAGTACAGAGGAGACTTCGAAGAACGTATCAAGAACATGCTCGATGAAGCCGTATCTGACCCTAACGTCATCCTGTTTATCGATGAGATCCACACTCTTGTCGGCGCGGGCGACAGCTCGAACGGTTCCATGGATGCCGCAAACTTAATGAAGCCGCTCCTTACAAAGAACGAGCTCCAGGTCATCGGCGCAACAACTTTGGACGAATATACGAAATTCATCGAAAAGGACCACGCACTCGAAAGACGATTCCAGAAGGTAATGGTCGAAGAACCTTCCATACCTGACGCGATCGCCATCATGAAGGGCCTGCGTCCCAAGTACGAGGAACACCACAAGATCCATATTCCGGATGACGTTCTCGAGCAGTCCGTACTCTTGTCATCGCGCTATGTATCCGACAGATTCCTGCCGGACAAGGCGATCGACCTGGTCGATGAAGCTGCTGCTTCAAAGCGCCTGAACTATGCCGATTCAAAGGCACAGAAGGAGCTGGAGGACAAGATCGCAGAGCTTGAAAAGTCCAAGAAGGCTGCATCCGACGCGATGGAGTTCGAGGCTGCACAGCAGTACAAGGAGCAGGAGGAAACCGAGAAGGCACGTCTTGCCAGACTGAAGTCAAAGACCGAACCTGACAAGGGCGGCTTTACGGGAACGCTTTGCGTTGATGATATCGCTGACGTTCTTGCCAAGTGGACGGGAATCCCGGTCAAGAAGATCACCGAGAGCGATGCTGACAAGTTAAAGAGCCTTGAATCCGAACTCCAGAAGAGAGTCATCGGCCAGGATGAGGCAGTTACCGCGATCTCCAAGGCGATCCGCCGCGGAAGGCTCGGTCTCAAGGACGACAAGAAGCCTTCAGGAACATTCATTTTCTTAGGTACCACCGGTGTCGGTAAGACGGAGCTTGCAAAGGCTCTCGCGGAAGTCATGTTCGGTAACGAGAATGCGCTTATCAGGATCGATATGTCCGAATATATGGAAAAACATGACGTTTCAAGACTCATCGGTGCGCCTCCGGGATATGTCGGATACGATGAGGGCGGCCAGCTTACCGAAGCGGTCAGAAGACATCCTTACTCGGTAGTCCTGTTCGACGAGATCGAAAAGGCTCATCCCGAGATCTTCAATACGATGCTCCAGGTCCTGGATGACGGACGTCTCACGGACGGCCACGGAAGGGTAGTCGATTTCAAGAACACGATCATCATCATGACTTCCAACATCGGCGCGAGAATGCTGACGGGCAGTGAAGGCCGCAAGATCGGCTTCTCCATGGCAGATGAGAAGGATACAGACGAGCTTTCGAGAGAAGGCCTTTACGGCGGTAAGTCCTATGATGAAGCCAAGAAACTCGTCATCGAGGAACTCAAGAAGTCGTTCTCGCCCGAATTCGTCAACCGTGTCGACGAGATCATCTTCTTCCGTATGCTCGGCAAGGAAGCGCTCATCAAGATCGTTGACATCCTGATGAACCAGGTAGGCAAGAGGATCAAGGATCTCGGAATAGAGATCAGCATGACCGACAGCGCAAAGGAGCTCCTTGCAAGAAAGGGATACGATCCCCAGTACGGTGCAAGACCGCTCAAGAGGGTCATCACCTCGATGGTCGAGGACAGATTCTCCGAAGCGATGCTCGACGGAGTCGTCAAGCCAGGTCACCTCGCCATCATCGATGCCGTTGAGACCTCCGATCCTGACGCACTCCTTGCTTCAGGCGCTGCCGAGGAAGGCGGAAAGGTCATCGTGATCCGTGACGGAGGCGAGCTGGAAGACAAGACAGGTGCGCCTGCCTCAGAGCCTGATGCACAAGAGGCTGAAACAAACGGCGACAAGTAAAAATAATTTGACCCGAAATGCCCCCGTTCATTGCATTTGCAAGACGGGGGCACTTTATTTTCCGGTTCAAACTATGTATAATAACTGCGCTTTATTTAATAAAATTACTTCGGAGTTTATATAAATGTCAGAAAATACCAAGCCGAATGCGGTGCAGACTGCGGGTGACAAGCCTGCGACAACCGCAAGAGACAGGGCCAAGGCACCGCGCGATTATGACATCGGGTGCTTTCCCAGGCCGTTCTATTTCAGCTTCCTCGGTTCACGCATAATCGTTCCGATCGTCTGCGCATTTACACATATCAAGGTCAAGCCCGACATGGAGTTCGTTAACCATGAGGGCCCGATCATCGTTATCGCCAACCACGAGTCCTATCTCGATCCCATGATCACCAACAAGCTGACCAAGGCAAGGCCGGCAAACTTCGTCACGGGCGAGTTCGTTTTCAGGGCACCCGCGTGGGGCCACTGGTTCAAGCTCGGAGGCGCGATCCCCAAGAAGCAGTTCGTCGTTGACACCGTTGCCGTCAAGGCCATGATGAAGGTCATGAAGCGCAAGGGCGTGCTCATCGTTTATCCTGAGGCGACCCGCCATGTCGACGGTAAGACGGTCACTTTTGACGACGGTATCGCAAGGCTCGCAAAGAAAGCCGGCGCATCCATCTATATCGAACACATCCACGGAGCATACCTGACATGGCCCAGATGGTCACAGTCCGGAATGAGAAAAGGAAAGATCACTTCCGAATTCGTAAAGAAGATCTATTCAGATGAGGTCAAGGAGTCTTCGATAGAAGAACTCCAGCAGAAGATCCTCGATGCCGTCAATTACGACGAGAACGAGTGGAACAGGGAGCACAAGGTCGAGTTCAAGAGCAGACGCCTTGCCGCAGGACTCCAGAACATCGCGTATGCATGCCCGAGATGCGGACATGAGTTCACGATGAGATTCCTTGATTCAGGCAAGCGCGACCTTATCCAGTGCTGCGAGTGCGGAAACGCCGTAAGATACCTGCCTACCGGCATGCTCGAAAAGGCTGATCCGCAGTGCATAATCTTCGACGACCTTCACAAGTGGGTCGAATGGGAGAGAGGCATTATCGCTGAGGAGCTCAAGACCGGTGATTTCCACATGGAGATGAATGCCGATCTTTTCAAGGTCTATGACAGGTTCTCTTTCGCGAAGACCGGAACCGGCCGTATTACGATTACCGACAAGGAGATAACCTACATAGGTACCGACTGCCCTGCCGAGGAAGGGATTCCCTACAAGAAGGGCAAGCCGATGAAGGGCTTCAGGAACAGGACGCTTGACCCGGATGCCCTGAAAGAGAAAAAAGTCTTCGAGATCGACTCGATGAGAGGCCTTGTAGCCTCCTATGGCAAATATTTCGAGATCTATGACAAGAACGGCGAGCTGTTCAGATTCTACGTGGACGGACAAAAGGTTTTTAAAGTACACGAAATAGTAACGCTTTTAGGCAAGAAGAACTAATTTTCTTCTTTAATATCGGCCGTTCAGATAGTATAATTTTTAGGTTAGTGTTTAACACCAAAATATTATGTTCAGGAGTGTGAAAATCCATGGCAATGTATGACAAGAAAAGCGTTGAGGATTTAAACGTTTCCGGCAAGAGAGTTATCGTCCGCGTTGACTTTAACGTACCTCTCGACAAGGAAACAGGCACAAAGATCACAGACGACAAGCGTATCAAGGGCGCTCTCCCTACGATCAAGTACCTCGTAGACAACAATGCGAAGGTTATCCTCGTATCACACCTCGGACGTCCGAAGAACGGTCCTGAGGCTAAGTTCTCCATGAAGCCCGCTGCAGACAGACTTGCAGAGCTCATCGGAAAGCCCGTTACCCTCGCTGCTGACGTTATCGGCGAAGATGCAAAGGCTAAGGCTGCCGCTCTCAAGGACGGCGAGATCCTTATGCTCGAGAACGTCCGTTTCCACAAGGAAGAGACAAAGAACGATCCTAAGTTCGCTGCTGAGCTCGCTTCCATGGCTGACCTCTATGTAAACGACGCATTCGGTACAGCTCACCGTGCTCATGCTTCAACAGCCGGTCTTGCAAACTTCCTGCCTTCCGCTTGCGGTTACCTCATCAAGAAGGAGATCGACTTCATCGGCGGCGCTCTCGACAACCCGGCAAGACCGTTCGTTGCAATCCTCGGCGGTGCTAAGGTTTCCGACAAGATCGGCGTTATCACAAACCTCCTCGACAAGGCTGACACCATCATCATCGGCGGTGGTATGGCTTATACATTCATCGTTGCCCAGGGCGGCAAGATCGGTGATTCCCTCTTCGAGGCTGACAAGGTCGACCTCGCTAAGGAGATCCTCGCTAAGGCTGAAGAGAAGGGCGTTAAGCTTCTTCTCCCTACAGACACAGTTGTTGCTGACGCTTTCGATGCTAACGCAAACAGCAAGGTAGTTCCTACAATGGAGATCCCTGACGGCTGGCAGGGCCTCGACATCGGACCTGAGACGATCGCTAAGTTCTCCGAAGCTATCAAGGGCGCTAAGACAGTTATCTGGAACGGCCCCGCAGGCGTTTTCGAGTTCGAGAAGTTCGCAGTTGGTACAAAGGCAATCGCTCAGGCTATCGCTGACGCAGACTGCACATCCATCATCGGCGGCGGTGACTCCGCAGCTGCTATCGAGAAGCTCGGTTATGCTGACAAGGTTTCTCACATTTCCACAGGCGGCGGCGCTTCTCTCGAGTACATCGAGGGTAAGGTTCTCCCCGGTATCGACTG
>JAEEGJ010004628.1_pt1 | contig 45847 bp, 38 predicted proteins | sample 8958761 | NCBI WGS metagenome assembly JAEEGJ01 (sample SAMN16246546, study PRJNA631951) | gut metagenome | biome: gut microbiome; feature: rumen; material: RS-attached | host: Bos | place: Iran: Karaj | collected 2018-10
GGGGTCAGAAGAACGATCTGAAGGTTATCTTCTGTATCGGTGAGAGCCTGGAGGAGCGCGAGGCTGGCAAGCAGAACGAGGTTGTTAAGGCCGAGCTCGAGGGTTCAGTATTCAACCTCTCAGAGGAGGACTTCCGCAAGATCGTTATCGCCTACGAACCAATCTGGGCTATCGGTACTGGTAAGACCGCTACTGCAGAGCAGGCTGAGGAGATTCACGCTTATATCCGTTCAATCATTGCTGAGAAGTACGGTCAGGCCGTAGCTGATGACACTACTATCCTTTACGGTGGTAGCTGCAAGGCTAGCAACGCTCCTGAGCTGTTTGCTAAGCCCGACATCGATGGTGGTCTGATTGGTGGTGCTTCACTGAAGGCCGCTGACTTCAAGGGTATTATCGACGCTTGGAAGAAGTAAAAGTGAGACGTCTCGTTATCATAATGATATTGTGTGTTGGCTGCATCATGGCAGCCAACGCGCAATCTTCCTTCACTCAGAAGTTGCAGAAGAGCAACAGCGGTGAGGGTAAGGTAACTGTCACCCAAGACAAGACCATAGACGACCTGGTGAACGGCACAAATGAACGCCGTACACAAACGGTTCCCCAAAAACAAACAGAGAAAAAAGAAAACCACACTAATACTGCTACAAACCCAAAAGAAAAAGAACAAGACAAGAAGCCCGAAGCCAAGGCCACAGAGACGCATCAGAACGTTGTCGTGGTACCTGATACCGTCGAAAACAGGAAGAAAGTACTGAAAGGTTATAAGGTCAATGGCTATCGTGTTCAAGTCTTCGCAGGAGGTAACTCCCGCAACGATCGTATTAAAGCCGAGAGAATAGGCAGTGAGATAAAATCGTTCTTCCCCAGTGTCCCTGTCTACGTGCATTTCTATTCTCCAAGATGGATATGCCGAATGGGTAATTACCGCACCTATGAAGAGGCTCACGAAGTACTCACTCGCGTAAAAAACCTCGGTTATCAGTCGGCCATCATCGTCAAAGGCAAGATCACAGTATCCTACCAGTCTGCATCAGCCGACACAACCCCATAACCCAACCCCTAACGTATGATTCAAGAAGTATATAGAGAAGGACTCGAAGAGTTGGCAAGCCATTATAAAGAGGTACTCACCCTATTGGGCGAAGATCCCACCCGCGAAGGACTGGAGAAAACACCCATGCGAGTGGCCAAGGCCATGCAGACGCTCACCAGAGGCTATCAGATGGATGCTCACAAAGTACTTACTGATGCACTCTTTAAGGAAGACTACTCCCAGATGGTCATCGTCAAAGATATCGATTTCTTCTCACTTTGCGAACACCATATGCTCCCCTTCTATGGCAAGGCCCACGTAGCTTATATCCCTAACGGCTATATCACAGGGCTTTCAAAAATCGCCCGTGTCGTCGACATCTTTGCCCATAGGTTGCAAGTACAGGAGCGCATGACCCAACAGATCAAAGACTGCATTCAAGACACCCTACATCCCTTAGGCGTAATGGTGGTCGTCGAGGCCAAGCACATGTGTATGCAAATGCGTGGCATCGAGAAGCAGAACTCTATTACCACTACCAGTGACTTCAGCGGAGCCTTTAATCAGGCAAAGACCCGACAGGAATTCATGAACTTAATACATAACAATCAAATCTAAAACTACAATGTATCAGGCAGACAGAGGTAATTACAGGACAAAAGAGTCCATGGGAAAGGTTTTCATGCACAGTTGTCTAGGAAGGTTGCTCATCTTCGTAGCGTTTATCTTCGTCATGCTGTTTATTGCCCACTTCACCACTCCTACAGAAAAAGAAATGGCAGAGGAGATGGAAGACAACATTATGCAGTGTCTGGAAGAGAATGACAGCATCAAGGGTGACCCTATCGATGATTATGTACACAACTTGGGATTCATCTTTACAAAAGGCGACAGCATGGCGGTGACTGAGGAAGTAAGAAAGGCCTATCATATGTATAATCGTCTGCAGGTATATCGTCACGGATTATATAGTACGGCCTATCTTCACAACAACTTGCACCCCGAAGGCGTCCGTGTTGGTTTTGGCGCCTTTGGACTGATTGTACCGACTGTACTCTACAAGGATATTCTGCTTGATGTAGGCCCTGTTCATAAGGGCTACGACCAGAAACTCATACAGCAAGTCACGGTTCCTGATACTGACCTCGGACAGAATCCGAACATTCAGGAATTCCACTATAAAAGGAATCCAGACGATTAATGAATCAAACAGAACTCAAAACACTGACCCTGGCTGTTTGCGAAGTAGCAAAAAGTGCAGGGTCATATATTCGTGAGGAACGTAGCAAATTCTCTCTTAACAAGGTAGAACGGAAACATGCCCACGATTATGTAAGCTATGTAGACAAGGGATCAGAAGAGCGTATTGTCAGCGCCCTTAGAGAATTATTACCTGAAGCAGGTTTTATCACCGAAGAAGGATCAGCTACACACGACAAAGAGCAATATGTATGGGTAGTAGACCCTCTCGACGGCACAACCAACTTCATTCACCAGTTTACACCCTATGCCGTCAGCATCGCGCTTCTTAGAGGCAAACAAATAGAAATCGGTGTGGTTTATGAGATCTGCACTAACGAGTGTTTCTATGCTTGGCAGGGAGGTGGCGCTTATTGCAATGAAGAGAAACTCTCTGTCAGCCAGCAACAGATAGAGGACGCTCTACTCTGTTTTCAGTTGCCATACAACAGCGATGCTTACAAACCCACAGCCCAACATCTCATCGATACATTCTATGGTTATTGTGCCAGCATCCGCATGCTAGGTTCTGCAGCTATCGCTCTCTGTTATGTTGCAGCAGGCAGGCTTGACGGCTATGCCGAACAGTACATAGGCCAGTGGGATTACATGGCCGGAAGTCTCATCGTAACAGAGGCTGGAGGGGCAGTGACCGATTACTGCGGTTCCGACGATTTCACAGAGGGTAACTGTGTGGTGGCAACCAATGGTATCATCCAGCAAGATATTCTGAATGCCATTGCATACAATGAATAAACAAAACAGATGAAAATCATTGTATCACAGGAAATAGAAAGCGTATGTCCCAATTTCGTGGGAGCTGCCGTCGAAGCGCAAGTCGTCAACACGCCATATTGTGCTGAACTATGGGACGAGATTCATGCTCTTGAGGAACAGTTCAGAAAAGAACTAACGACTGAGAGTCTGAAGGAACTTTCAGGTATCGCTGCCACCCGCCGTGTATATAAAGCCTGCGGTAAAGATCCATCGCGCTATCGTCCTGCCAGTGAACAACTCATCCGTCGTATGCTCCAAGGTAAGGAGATTTATCAGATTGACACCCTCGTAGATCTCGTCAATCTGGCTTCTATTGCCTATGGTTATAGCATCGGAGGGTTTGATGCTGATAAGTTCGTTGGCGATACGCTGACTTTAGGCGTAGGCAAAGAGGGAGAACCTTACGAGGGCATTGGACGAGGCATGCTTAACATCGCAGGATTACCCGTATATCGTGATAAGCAAGGGGGCGTTGGGACTCCCACCAGCGATAATGAACGCACTAAAATGACAATAGACACTACCCATCTCGTAGTACTTATCAATGGTTATGATGGTAATGAAGAACGCGTAGCCGATAATGCGCGCTTCATTCAAAAGCTAATTCATAAATACTGCCAAAGCGATGGTGGGAAGTTCTTTATCTACAGATAAGGATTCATGTTCACCCCTTAGAAGTCAGGTAGGCAATATAGACTCCCAAAGCCGCCAAGGCTACTACCATAACAAGCGAGAACAGCACCGTCAGCATAAGATACCACAGCACACGACGTTTCGAGTATCCCGAGAACTGTTTGAGCGCTACGAATACCATCAAAAAAGCGATTACCTTTAAAATAGAGGAATTCAACAGATTACCCGCTATCGAATAGATACTATACATATTTGATGTATAGACAAGAGCCACTATAAACTCCGAATATCGGAGATCTGGAATAGTTGGCGTAGAGCGGAAGAAAAAATACAATGGCAAAGAGAAAATCACAAGCGACAGAAGCGAGAAAATAGCTGGATTATTCTTCCTGAGCGTATTCATCATCTTAAAGAATCCATGACTTTTATTCAATAAAGGCGAATCCAGATTATCCGTATCCATTGTCACCTGAAAACTCTTATTGCCCAGAGATATCTCATCAGACACTTCCTGTTTCACTTGCTTCATCTCTTGCTTTACAGCCTCCATTTTCTCATTCACATCCGTCTTTGTCTCATCTCCATCACTACCAAGACTGAAGCCATGTGCCACAACCAGAGAGAGAGCCGCTAACAGAAAGAACATTTTAAACGGAGGGAAATAAGCTGACTGCATACCGCTAATATAGTCGCGGATCATATAGCCAGGACGGAACATCAGATCACGAAGACTGCGGAACATGCCCCTATTACCGACACCCCATACATCGAGAAAAAGCAGGAACGCTTTCTTAAAAGAGAAACGCCCAACCTTTGCCGATTGTCCACAACGTGGACAGAAATTCCCGTTAAAGATCGTCCCACACGAGGCACATTCATGACTTATCTCAGAAAGAGGAGCCACCTCGTGAGGCCTTCGTTGCCAAATATGGAAAGCGCGCAGTAAAACTGCCCGCTTTCCTTTATCTGATATATAACTCAATGCTTTCATTCAGCTGCAAAAATATACAAATTACCCAAAACGACCAAACAAAAGCCTTAAAAGTTAACTATATCCCCTTTTCTTCCATTTATTTTACCACACTAATGCGCGTTTCTCCTTGGGCACGAACATCTTATCGCCCTCCTTGATACCGAAGGCATCGTACCATGTGTCAATCATAGGCAGAGCAGCCTGCACACGGATGCGGTTAGGCGAATGTACGTCGCTGTTCACGATCATAGCAGTATACTCAGGTGTTGTGTTGCTGGCCCATACGCGAGCGTAAGCCAGATAGAAACGCTGTGCAGGGGTGAAGCCCTCCACATCCTTCAAAGGCTCCTGCTTCATACGGTTCTCAAAGGCGCGATAAGCAATCTTCAGTCCACCATTGTCACCGATGTTCTCACCCAGAGTCTTCTGTCCGTTCACATTCAGCCCGGGCACAGCCTCCTGCTCACTGAACCAGTCGGCCAGCACCTTGGTGCGCTCATCGTATTTAGCCTTATCGTCAGCAGTCCACCAGTTCTTCAGGTTTCCGTCCTTGTCAAACTGACAACCCTGATCGTCGAAGCCATGACTCATCTCGTGACCAATCACCATACCGATGGCGCCATAGTTGGTAGCATAGTCGGCCTCAGGATCGAAGAACGGGGGCTGCAGAATGGCTGCGGGGAAATTGATGCTGTTGAACAGCGGGTTATAGAAGGCATTCACCGTCTGAGGCGTGCAAGCCATCATGGTCTTGTCTACAGGCTGGTGCCAGTATTTGCGGAACTCAGCAGCACGTGCTTCCTCGTTGATGCGGATAAAGTTCTCCACTAGGTTCTGGTCCTCGCGGATATCCACGAACTTCTCCATATCCTCCCATTTATCGGGATAACCTACGTTGATATACATGGCGTGCAGTTTCTCCAGTGCCTTGGCCTTGGTAGAGTCGCTCATCCAGGTGTTCTCCGTCAAACGGTCCTCGAAAGCCTGCTGCAGATCCTTCACCAGACGAACCACACGCTGCTTGCTGGTCTCGGGGAAGTACTCAGCTACATACAGTTTACCGATGGTCTCACCCAGTTTTCCGCTGATGGCATTTACAGCACGCTTCCAACGGGGCTGCTGCTCCTGAACGCCTGTAATCACCTTGTTGGCCTCGAAGGCACGATCAGTGAAGGCGTCAGAGAGGTAGCTGCTGTAGGCTTTGATTACGTGCAACTCCATGTATGACTTCAAATCCTCCAGACTGGTGTTGGCCAGAATATTCTCAACTTCGTGGAGGGGCTCGAGCTGGCTGATGTTCACCTTGTCAATATCCTTAGGCATGTTCAAAGCGTCGCGATAGCCCACCCAGTCGATGCCCTTAAAGTCCTGCAACAGCTGCTCCCATGACATAATATGGATGGTAGCCATAGGGTTACGACTGGCCACCTGATTCAGGGTCTTCACACCGATGGCGTGCTCAATGGCCCACTCGGCTTCCATCTTCTTCTGAGCCTCTTCATCGCTGTAGCCCACCATCTTGAAGTAGTCCTTATACAGGGCCTTTACAGCCTCTACAGTCTTCTTCTGCTGCTCATTGGGCTCGGCATAATACTCCTGAGCCAGTGAAGCGCCACCATGTCCACCGCCAATCATAAACTCCGATGAGTTGAAGGGGTTCAGACTCAGGCTGATACCGAAGGGAGCGGTATTGAAGCCCTTGGCATCGAACTCGCACATCAACTTCAGAGCCTCCTCGCGGGTCTTCAGCTCGCGCACCTGCTTCAGGTAAGGCATAATCGGCTCATAGCCCATCTTATTGCGACTAACGCTATCCATGTAGAGGCGATAGAGTGCACCGATTTTCTGTCCGTCACTGCCTTGAGGCAGATCCTTCTTCTCAGCATACTTCATAACGAGGGCGTTAATACGGTCCTTGTTCAGTTCCGAGAGATCGGTAAAGGCACCATTCTCAGGATGTACCTTGTCCAGCGGGTTGTTCTTCAGCCAGTTGCCCACAGCATACTGCCAGAAGTCGTCACCAGGTTTCACACTCGTGTCCATGTTTGCTTTCAGGTTCTGTGCCATGCCTGCCATGCTTACAAAGGCCAGTGCAACAGCGAAAAATAGTTTCTTCATCATTCTAAAACATTTAAAATTCTACATTATTTATCTGTTAGACGCAAAAAACGACGAGAAAACTACACTTCTTTCTAACTTTTTTAGAATTCCACCCTATATGCAATATTAGGGAAGGTTAGTGACGTGTATTTATCTACGATCTCATGGGTCCTCAGATCAAAGGTCTGCCCCTGAAACGTCCGTATTTGCAGATATTCGAGAATAAAGTGGTGCGAAGTATGTTTCTTATTGATGGTGTACTTCACCGAAAAAGCATAACCCACATTCATACCCTTTTGCTTACAGAACGGATCAAGGCCGTCATCTTCAGGAACAGACCTGTCAGGCCGCTGCATAACATCCTCAAAGGTGATTCCCTCAGGAATAGGCGTATACCGATCACCCCCCATCAGGGTGAGACGTCCATTAAGACCGAATACGTTTTTCTTAGAACGGCCTACCATCCACTCCTTACCACCTAGGATATTTGTGATATAACCACGATCCAGACGTGAGTGATGCCACTCACCCTGAGCGTCACGATACTCCGACTTGAATACGGTTGCCGTCAGCATACCATAGAAACCGTCTTTGAGATAACGCTCTAGCGTAAGGTCAACGCCATAGTTTCTGCCAGCACCTTCGTTCACCAACGCACGATCCTGGAAAAACTTACGGTGGTTAATAATAGAATAGGTTGTCCCCTGTTCCACAGGTACATCAAAAAGCCATTGCCAGTATGGCTCAATCTTCAGCATGGCATTCTCGCCTAAGCGCTGCGCAAACGAGGCTGAGATATGGTGTGAGCGCGTCAATCCAAGATCCTCATTGGGATTTCCATCTCCCATCGTCACAAAATAAGAATCCGTTGATTCCTTACGGCTGTTCAGAGCATAAGCCAATGACAACGTACTCGACGGAGACGTTTTATACTGCACACTGATTCGAGGCTCTACCAGCCACTGGTTGTTGAGGTTGAACCACATCACATTAACACCAGCCACTGTAGACAATCTGCTGCTCAGTGCCAGTTTATGACTGCTATAAAGACGTGTTAGTCCCGTATTACCCTCAGATTCATAGACACGATAAAGCGGGCCTCCCGTCACCTTAATATAATCCATCCACGTGTGGAAGTCCAGATGCTGATGTTCAAAACCATTCTGCATGGTGTAGCGAGAGGATAACTTTTGCTGGTGTTGTGCACTGATAATGACATTCCACTGCGAGTTGCGTCCTGCCAAATCCGGCATCTTGGTCATCTGTTCGTCATAATCGTTCTCCCCCAGTTTTCTGTAAGCTCCTGTGAAGGCAATACTGGAATGTAGTGTTCCGCCCGTTTTAAAGCGATAGGTATGATTCACGCCTAAAGCACAATTGCGCTGTCGAGACCAGGAATCATTTGAGTCCCACAATGTCTCCCACTCTGAAACGTCAGGCACATTGTTTTCATAGTTATCAACAAGTCCTGTGAACCACACGGCAAAGGTACCAGCCTTAGTTGTAGGCATATTGATTTTGAAACTCAAGTCCTGATAGTCGAGGGTCTCATTCTCCATGTTGATGGCATGAAGTTTCTTGGCTATTTCAAGGAAGCTATAGCGATAATTAATAAGGTACGAGCTCTTCGATCCTTTCTTCAAAGGGCCTTCCGAGGCAAAGTCAACACCCAGCGTACCCACCTGCACGGCATGCTCATATTTGGTATTATTTCCCACGCGCATCTTCATGTCGAATGCACCGGAAAGGGCATTTCCAAATTCCGCAGGCATTGCGCCAGTCAGAAAATCGCTATTGGCGAGAACAGTACCGTTCAAAGAAGTAAAGACACCGCCGCCAGCCTCAGTAATCTCTGCGAAGTGATTGGGGTTATTCACCTCTATGCCTTCAACACGCCACTGTAACATCTGGGGTGAATTACCATGAATACTAATACCATTAGTAGCACCACCAGTAGCAACACCGGCAAACATTGACGCCGTACGGGCTGGATCCGCCATACCTCCAGCATATCGGCTGGCTTCCTCTACACTGAACATACGAGCACCAACCTGCGCCATCTCATTAAGTGGCAACTGCTTGTTCACACGGGGCTTAACGACAACCTCACCCAGTTCTGAGATGCTCTCACGCATACGGAGGTTCAGGACCAACTCCTTACCAGAAGAAAGCAGCTGCTCCTTCAACAACACAGGTTCATAACCAACATAGGTGGCCCTGACAGAATGTCGCCCCACAGGCACATTCTCAATTACGAAGTTACCATCGAGATCTGACACGGCAGACATCGTCATGCCATTCTCTACTTGAATCGTTACACCAATCATTGGCTCACCAGATGCCACATCACTCACTTGTCCACGAATGGTTTGTGTGGCCTGAGCCCCTGCCACCGCAGGGAAAAGCAGCATCGTGAGAGCTGCTCCTAAAAACATTCTTTTCATTTTTTATCTTATCATTATTACTTAATATCATCGTCTTTCAGATGTAACATGAATAGCCGAAATCTTTATTAATAGAAATATCTAAAACGCACTGCGTGCTTTAAATCAAGGAGATCTTTAAAGGACCTTCTTGACTCCAGGGATCATCCGTACCAGCCAGGTAAGAACAAAGGACACAATGGTAATGGCGGTACCTATAAACATGAATTTACCAAAGGCCCCCATCCATATCGTGTCTGTTGCATACTGCAGGAGCAGCATCAGTATCATGTGGAATATATATGCGCCATACGACTGAGCGGCACACCACTGCCAGAAGCGGCTGCTCCAGTTTCCATACTCACGGAACAGCCAAAGCAGTCCGAATGAGATGAAGACACACATCAGCGACTCGTAAATACCAAACCACTGATACACGAACGCATTCCACTCACCACCGTCTCTCGCATAGTTACCTATAGCGAGAACGATGCCAATCAACAGAGCGATTGCACCTATGCGATTCTCCATTTTTTCCAACCACTCGAAGCGGCAGGCCAGGACGCCCAAAAAGAACATCATGACATACTGCAAATAATGAGCAGGTTCAAAAATCAGTCCCATCCAGAATATCCAGTGGTCTTGAGGACTTTCCAGACGGATGAAATAACTGCCCACTCCCATCAAAGCACCAACAATAAAGAGTCCGATTATCGTAGGTTTCGACGTACAACTCAACAGAGGCTTGCAAAACAGTCTGATACCAGCATAGACAAGGCTGAAGAACAGCAGATTCTCCACGAACCACATATGACCAGTCTCCAGTTTACCAGCCAGCACAGAGAGTAAGCCTCCCATCAGCAGCCACGGAATACCCAAGCGTATCAATTTCTTCTTTACAAAGGTTCCCGCTCCCTGCTTATCAAAACTCTTTGGTACGAAATAGCCGGATATCAGGAAATACAAGCCCATAAAAAAAGCGGCATTCGTAGAGAAGAAATGCCAAATCCAAGGCATCACCTCAGCAGGATTGCTGGGGTGATAAGCCCATTCTCCACCATCACCATAAGCCTGACCCGCATGGTGAAATATCACAAGTACCGTTAGACAAACTTTAAGATTGTCCAGATAGAAAAGACGCTTCTGCAACATTTACTTAGATTACCACAGCCGTTCCACTTGTGGAAACCATCAGCATAGATCCTTTTGCACCAATAGTCTCATAATCAATATCGATACCTACTATAGCATTAGCGCCCATTGCCTTGGCACGTTCCATCATCTCTTGCATCGATGTGTCCTTAGCCTCACGTAAAACCTGCTCGTAACTGCCAGAGCGTCCGCCAACAAGATCACGGATACCTGCAAAGATATCCTTTACGAGGTTTGCACCAATAATGGTCTCACTTGTCACCACGCCCTTATACTCGCGGATTGTGTGACCTTCAATAGTCGGGGTTGTTGATAGTATCATAATCTTTATTTTTAAAATTAGTTTACGTCTATTTGACGTTATATAGATCAGAAAAGTTGCAAGACCAAGTTTTTTTTAGATTGCCTGTCTTATATTATACGATATAATATCCTTCGATCTTAACTGTTGCCTTGCCCCCAAAGAGGACTTTGCCGTTAGCGTATTTCAGTTTCACCGAGTTAAAGACACGATCATTGCCGCCTTGCTCTATAGCGATCAGATGTCCATCCCAGAGCTTCTCACTCAGCAGATAGTTGGCAAATGCACTGTTTCCAGATCCTGTGGCAGGATCTTCGAGATAACCGAACCTCGGGGCGAATACTCGCGTGTGTGCAAAAGCCGATGTATCGGCTGTCTGCTTGGAGAAGACGAGAATAATATCGATATCGTTCCCTTCGCAAAACATCTTCAGACGGGTCTCGTCCGGATAGACCGAGATTTCGGTCTCCAAATCCTTGACGGGAACGATGAGCGTCCGTAATCCCGCGTCTATGATTCGTATGGGCAGGTCTTTGCAGATGGTATCGTGGGGCAATTCCAGAATCTCTTCCAGTTGCCCCGTCGTGAGTTCCGTAGGATGTTCTATGGGATCAGGGGCACTGATATAGACGGCGTTCTCTTCTTTGATGGCATTATACACCTCTATCATTCCCTTGCGGTTTGTCTCTACCATCACCACAGGCTTCGACATTAGTTCGGGTGTGTCCTTGACCAGCGAATACATAGTGGCGATGGTTCCATGGCCACAAAAGTCCACCTCACACTCCGATGAGTAGTATGTCAGTTTTGCATCAGCTTTCTCAGAATGTCCACAAAACACCATCTCCATCACAAACCCTTTGTGCTCACTGGCAATCGACTGCATCTGTTCGCCAGTCATAGGTGCATCGCCCAGAAACAGGCATGCCGCAGGATTGCCAAGCGACTCGTCTGCCGTAAAAGCGTTACTCTTGATATATCTGTATCTTTCCATCATGCAATGATGATAACCTCCTGCCTTTTTATTTCCCTTTTGCCTGAGAAAGCTTAAAGTGGAAAGGTTTGTCGAAATGGCGACGCGAATAGTAAGTCACCGAAGGATTCTTCAGATCCATCACCATTGTCCATACAGTACCCAAGAAGCCTTCTCTTTCTGGCTGCGACACAGCCTTGATGGCTTCAGTCAACTGCTTCACATCCATCACGCCACCCGTCTGGTCATATTTCTCGCATAGCCTGTCGTAACGGTCATCGCCTTCCTGCAGTCCCACATTATGCTTAGCGTCACACAGATAGTGGTTGGTTACGGCTGGTGTTTCCGTCACCACCATTTTATTGTTTACATATTCTACAACCACACTTCTGCCCGAGACGTCAGATATTGCATAATGGTGAGCTGCGCCAATATCAGAATGCATATCAATGCCATTCAGCAGTTCCAGGGCTTCGCCCACATTAGCAGCATTGTTTAACATATAGCGGATAGCTGCTGTCGTGGTAAGGTCGGGCTTGCTTGTACGCTGGTGTGTCTCTATTGAATCGCCAGCTATCAGGTCTGCTATAGCGAGTCCCTTTTCGTTTATACCGTCAAGTGCGACAAACAGTCCTGTAAGCGCCAGATATTGGTTCGAGAACCCTTCGGGCTTGTAATCGTCTCCGAATCCGTAGAACTCCACGTTGAAAGTCGTTATCGATTCGTAGCCGCGATTAGGAATCGTATGTAAGATCACGCCCACGCCTGACGGGAAGTCGAAGTTGCGCCCCATCAGTACCCCGCCGTCTGGTGAAGCCACCGTCAGCGTCGAACATCCGAAGCCCTCTTTCTTTGTGTTCACCTCTGGCTTATAGTGACCTTTCGACAGGAAGCCCATCACATAGCTCACTAACTGGTCGGCATTCTCAAATCCTCCCTGCTCCATCAGTCCATCGAATCCGTCGTCGCCTTTATATTCCATATAATACAGGCCGTCGTCGAGTTTCTCAACTGATAATGCGCCTTTAACAAACGGGCCGAATTCAAGCCATACCAGCACTCCTACGACCAGAACCAGTCCCAATACGCTTAGCAGCGCAATCTTCAATACTTTCTTCATTGTTTTACTTCTTTATTTATCGTTATTTTTTTCACTATTAATCCAAGTCAGCTTACGCCATATTCCCTCTAATGGTCCGCGTGGATGAGACATAAACCAATAGCGGCAGAACAGGTATTGACATAAGACCATGCCTAGACCTATCACGACAGCATAGGTCACCCCCAACAAGCGGTAGCAGGCCAGGCCATAGCCGCAGAAGATGAAACAGCCGATGACAGACTGCAACAGATAGTTGGTAAGACTCATGCGACCGAATACGCACAGATGGTGAAGCACCTTACGCACGCCACCGAAGGCATACCAAGCCGAGACCACTGCCGAAACGATCATCAGCAGAATCAACAAGTTGTAAATAGGTGCGAGCCAAAGGGCCAACTCGCCAAAGTCAACAAGACTCAGGGCGATAACGACAACGACAGAACCAACGAGAAGGTTATGCCATATCTTTAAGTTCCGTCCTTCATTATAGAACATCCTCTGTCTGCCTAACTGCATACCGAGAATAAACAGACAGAGCAACTGTGTCAGGCGTCCGCTGAAGACATTGAATCTGAAATTCAGCTCAAAGCCGTATCGCAGGTTAGTGATGGCGTTCTCCAAGAACGAACCATGTTCGTGCATACTGTTGATACGGCCATACAACTCCCACAGCGTGGAATGGTCTATCGTGCTACCCGTCAGCAGACAGAACAATTCCACAGGCTGCAAGGCCAATAGGGCGATGATACACCAGACGACTCGCGACGGCAGATAGCTGATGGGAATCAGCAACAGGCCATATACCGCATAGAGCATCAGGATATCGCCATCATAGAAAGCCACATTGATGAGACCAAAGCCGAACAACAGACACATACGCCATGCAAAGCGTCCCGAGAACGAGCGGCCCTTCTGCTGCTGGTTGTCGTTCATGATAAAGAAGCTCAGTCCGAAAAGCATGGCGAAGATACCATACATCTTACCGCTGAGCAGCCAGGCCAGCACATCAGCCACTTGCTGATCGGAAGACAGCGCATGCACTATCGGCTCTTGCGTAAAGATATTAAAGTGCTCTACAGAGTGATAAAGAATAATACCAGCCACGGCAATGCCTCTTAGGGCATCGGCTACATCTATTCGGGTGTTTGGTTGATAACGGGTCGCGTACATACGATACATTTTATTCTTTAGACGCAAGAAGCAACAAAAAACTACACACTTCTCAGAAAATTACATTCTGGCTTTCTGTTTCTCTCCAGCGCCTGAGCCACGATACTTAGAGCGGGCCTCGTTGAACTTCCAGGTAAGGTCGAGCCTGAACGTGCGACGAACGGGGTTGTAGACGGTGAGTTCGCGAACGCCATAGACGATGGCCCTGGTAACGTTAGAATTAAAAATGTCGTTGCAACGCAGATCAAGAGTGAGCGAACCGAGACGGCGCAGACTGATGTCGTGCTGAACACCTAAGTCGGCACTGAACTGGGCTCTCGTGATGCGGAAGTTGTCTACGTCGCCCTTGGGGTTGAAGCGCATTCCGGCATTCAGGCGCCAGCCCTTTGGCAGTTTGACGGTGTTATCCCAGCCCATGTTGACATACGGACGGTTGAGCGTGACGATCGAGCCGTCGAGGCTGGGCGACTTATAGTTCTGGAAGAGAGCATAGACAAACCATGTGGGATGCCAGCAGCCTATAACCGGACTGGCATAGGGGTTGAAGCTCAGCTGGTTGTAGTCATCCTTTGTGTTGATGGGACGAACCAGACTGATGAGCGGGTTGTCGGCACCAGGGAATGGCTCAGTAGACATCGTCTCTGAGTTCTTCACACGACTGAGGTTGATATTGACGCCCATCCACTTGTAGCCAGCGTTCAGCACGAGACTGTGGGTATAGGTTGGCTTCAGGTAAGGGTTACCACTCTGATAGGCATAGCGGTTCAGATAGATGGTAGAACTGGTGAGACTGCTGTAGGCAGGGCGCTTGATGTCGCGACGATAAGAGAGCGAGAGCTGAACCTTGCCAACGGGGGCAGAGATGACTGCCGTGGGGAACCAGTCGCTATAGTTGCGACATACCTCATCCTCACGCACACCAAAGTTATAGTAATCGTTCACGAGATGCTCGTAGCGTATACCTGCCTGAACGAACACCTTACCGAACTGGTGCCCGTAGTCCATGAAGAGGGCTTCCGACTTCTCGTTGATCTCTGTATCGGTAGCCGTCACGGGCACAGCCTCAGAAGCATTGTAGGTATAGGCATCCGTACGATGGTTGTAGGAATATTCACCTCCTACAGAGAGGTTACCCTTCCACAAGGGATAGCTCAAGACAAGCTTAGAGGCCCAGAAGTTGTTGCCGCTCTTGGTGTTGCTGTCGATGCTACGCGTCATTGCCGCACCATTAACGTTCTTGGACTGTTCGATGGTCTGGCCTGGAGCCTCTGTACGATCAAAGAGTCCGTCGAGGTTGAAGTCGATGCCCAGCTGCCCCAGTTTACCATTATAATAGGCATTGAAGATATGCTTCTTGAACTTCTCGTCCTGTCGTATCTTGCTTTCAGAACGCTCTGTGAAGAGACCGTTCTCGTACTCATCGGTATCAAACTGGCTGGTGAGGGCGCCATCGGGGTGATAGTCGTATTTGTAGAAAGCGCCAAACGAGTGGTTCTCGTCTACCATATAGTTGACCTGCAACTGTGGCGAGAGCCCCTTCCACGTCTGTTTCGTGTCCTGCTTGGTGTAGCCGTCTATCCTGTCAGACTCTACCAGATAGCGCATATCGTTCTCCTGAAACGACTTGTTGTGACCATTGCGACCAGCCCACAACGAGGCGGTAAGGTCGAGACCGCCCGTGCGGTAGTTCACGTCGAGGTTGTTGGTGATGGTGTGCCCGTAGCGGTATATGCCCCCCAGGTTATCCTGAAAGCTGATACCCTCGCCCTGCGCCTTCTTCAGCGTGATGCGGACCACAGCCTTGGTCGAGGCAGCATAGCGGGCACCAGGGTTATGAACCACGTCGACATGCTGTATCTGATCGGAGCGCAGACGGGTGAGCTCGCTGGCGTCGCGAACCTTACGCCCATTGATATACACCTCGGCGTCGCCACGCCCGAGCACTTTCACGGCTCCGTCGCGATCGGCTTCAAGCGAAGGAATCCTCGACAGGGCATCGCTCACGGTACCGGCCTTCTCCAAGATGGTTCCTGCCACGTTGGTACGCATGGCGTCGCCCTTCACATGGGTCTTAGGCAGCTGGCCCTTCACCACCACCTCCTTCAGCACCTTGTTGTCTTCCTTCATCTGGATGGTCAGCCCATTAGCCTCATGAATATCTATGTAGATGGTCTCGTAGCCCACGCTCGACACCTTCAGCAGTCCTTCGGTCTTGTCTGTCACGATATTAAACACACCCTGTTCGTCTGTCACCGCACCCTGCACGAAAGCAGAATCGGGCAACGACAGCAGTACTACATTAACATAAGAGAGCGGTTCGCCATTTTCGTCAATCACCTTTCCGCCGATATCCTGAGTCTCGGCGAAAGACATTATTGACATCATTAACATAACCATCAGCATTGGCAGTCTCAGATTCATTCTTTTCATATTAAATTTGTTATTTTCATTAATACAGCGCAGACGTTCTGCACTGACCTTTTTACATCTTAGACGCAACAAAGGCATAAAAGGTTGCAAGAGTTGCAAAATTAGTAAAACGATATGACAAACCGCCTCGTAAGAATCACATCTTTACAAGCAAGCCATCCTTCGACCGCAAATACGCGAGTTTTGAGCCGTTTCCGTAAGTCGTTGAGAACGTGAACGTTACAGGAAAGCCTTATTTTCGCCCCTCGTTCAGACGTCATCTTTCGGAACAAAACAAGTTGTTTTGTACCCGAAGAGACTATCTTCACCACCCGTGGAGACTACTTGAGCGCGCATAAAACAACTTGTTTTACGCCAAAAGGGGTGGACTTTACGCCGAGTAAACCCTAAGTTTACTACCGACAAACCCCAAGTTTCATTACGACAAACCCATAGTTAGTCGTAATGAAACCCCAAATGCGCCTCCCACCGCCCTAGAATGAGCTGGTCAGGAAGCGCTTTTTTACGTATGTTTTATTGACAATCTACGGAAAACGAACGAGCCATACAGTCTTACCATGCAAAGCCTGCCAAGACCAAAGAAATAAAAGAAAAACGAGAGAATCTTTCGACTCTCTCGCTTTCTGTCGGGATTACTGGACTCGAACCAGCGACCTCGCGCCCCCCAGACGTGTGCGCTACCAACTGCGCTAAATCCCGAACACTAATTTTGCTTAGCACCGACCCTTGTTTTGTCGAATGCGGGTGCAAAGGTACATAGTTTTTCTGAACTGACCAAATTTTAAAGCAACTTTTTGTTTATAAGTCCAAATTTACCCACCATTTAGTGCGGAAATTCAAATAAAAATCGTATCTTTGTGCCGAAAATATGAATCAATAGAGATGAAACAATATAAACTGACTGCACCAGAGAAGCTGGCTCAGACAATCTGTCTGCCCGCTTCGAAAAGCATTTCCAACCGCGCACTTGTAATCTACGCCCTTAGCGGAGGCAAGAATCTGCCCCAGAATCTGAGCGACTGCGACGATACGGACGTGATTATCAAAGCCCTGCGCGACATGCCAGAAGAGATTAACATCAAGGCGGCTGGTACGGCCATGAGGTTTATGACAGCCTACCTCAGTGTGACAAAAGGCACGCACGTGCTGACGGGCACTGAGCGCATGAAGCATCGCCCCATAGGCATACTGGTGGACGCGATGAAGGCACTCGGAGCCGACATCAAATACGTAGAGACCGCAGGCTATCCCCCACTACGCATTACAGGAAAGACGCTGAAAGGCGGGCTGCTGGCTATACCAGGCAACGTGAGCTCACAGTATATCTCGGCCCTGCTGATGATCGGGCCGATGCTGAAGAACGGACTCACCCTGCAATTGACGGGCGACATCATCTCACGCCCCTACATCGACTTGACTCTCTGGACGATGCGCGAATTCGGAGCTGAAGCTGAATGGACCTCGGCTGACACCATCACGGTGAATCCCAAGGCCTATCAGGACCGCGAATATTTCATCGAGAACGACTGGACGGGAGCCAGCTACTGGTATGAGATGCTGGCGCTCTGCAAGGGCCGAGATTCAGAGATTAAACTGACAGGACTGATGGACGGTTCGAAACAGGGCGACTCTGTGACTCGCTATCTGTTCAGCCTACTTGGTATCAAGACGACTTTCGAGACAAAGAAGGAAGGCATCCCCCAGACTATCACACTGACTCAGAACGGCAGATGCGTGCCCCGTCTGGAGTACGACTTCGTGAACTCGCCCGACCTGGCACAGACGTTTGTGGTGACTTGTGCCGCCAAGAACATTCCCTTCCACTTCAAGGGGCTCTCTACGCTCAAGATTAAAGAGACCGACCGCATAGAGGCCATGAAGCGCGAGATGAGAAAGCTGGGCTACGTGCTTCACGACGCCAACGACAGCGAGCTGTATTGGAACGGCGAACGTTGCGAGCCTTCGCTGGAGCTGGGCATCGACACCTATGAGGACCACCGCATGGCTCTGGCCTTTGCGCCCTATGCGCTGACAACCGAAGGACTGATCATCAACAACCCTCAGGTGGTGACGAAATCGTATCCGCACTTCTGGGACGATCTGAAGAATGTAGGATTCAAAATAGAAGAAACAGATAAGTGATAAACGTATGAGTTTCGCATTGGTTTGCATCGCACTATTAGTTGGACTGGGCATCGTAGCCGGCATTGCCTCTCACTTCGACAAAGGAGAGGACGAGATTACTGTGGGGCACGACTGCTCTACATGTACGGCTGCAGACGAGGGCTCATGCAAGATTCACTGTCTGCTGGAGGAGAAAAAGAAAAAGGAAGATGCATAGAAGGGTAAGGATTATCGGCTTCCAATGGCTGATTGCCGCCTCATGCGTTTTGGCCATATCCGGCTGCTCAACGCAGAAGAACACAGCGCAATCACGCTGGTGGCACTCCTTCAATGCCCGATACAACACTTACTTCAATGGCTCACAGGCCTTTATCGAGGGGAATCTTGAGAAAGAGAAAGGCAACAAAGACAACTATACCGAACTGATTCCCCTCTACATGGTTGGCAACAAGCAGAGTCGCGACATCGGTAAGAGTCAGTATGACCGCACTATCGAGAAATGTGAGAAAGCCATCCACCAGCATAGCATCAAAGCCAAACCCGAATGGGATAACAGCAAGCGGAAAACACCAAAAGACCGCGAGTGGCTGGGGCGCAGGGAGTATAACCCCTTTATATGGAAAGCCTGGCTGCTGATGGGAAAAGCACAATTCCAGAAAGGTGCCTTCGACGAGGCTGCCGCCACATTCTCATATATGACCCGACTCTATCAGACACAGCCCTTGATGAACGGACTGGCCCGTGCGTGGCTCGCCAAATGCTATACCGAACTGGGATGGAAATATGATGCAGAGGACGTGATTCGCAACATGAGCCGCGACTCCATGGACTTCAGGGCCGTCAAGGACTGGGACTACACCTATGCCAACTACTACATTCGTCAGGGCGACTACCAGAAAGCTGTGCCTTACCTGCGAAAGGTCATCAAGCACGAACGGCGCAACATCCAGCGGGCAAGAGAATGGTTCCTGATGGGACAGATTCAAAAGCTACTGGGCAATCGCGACGAGGCCTATCGCGCCTTTGGCAAAGTGGCGGGATGTCATCCGCCCTACGAACTGCAGTTCAATGCCCGCATCGCACAGACCGAGGTTGCCGCCAGCAACAATAGCCGCCAGATGATTGGTAAACTCAGACGCATGGCGGCTTCTGACAATAATACGGAATATCTGGACCAGGTATACTATGCCATTGGCAATATCCACATGACACAACGTGACACCACCGAGGCCATCGCCGCCTATGAGAAAGGCTGTCGCCGATCAACCAGAAACGGCATAGAGAAGGGCGTGTTATTGTTGACATTAGGCAATATATATTGGGCCAAAGACATGTTTGCCGATGCCCAACGCTGCTATGGCGAGGCCATTGGTCTGCTCGACAAGGAACGGACTGACTATGAGGAGCTCTCCCGTCGCTCCAGGATTCTCGACGAGCTGGTGCCTTATACCAACACCATTCAACTTCAGGACTCTCTGCTGGCTCTGGCCGCTATGCCAGAAGCTGAGCGCAACAAGGCTATCGACCGCGTGATAAATGAGCTGAAGAAGAAAGAGAAAGAGGAGCAATATGCGCTGTTGGAACAGGAGACCATAACTGCCAATGCCGATATGAATCTTAATCCAACCATCTCCACGCCTTCAGCCACCAGCGGTGGTTGGTATTTCTACAATCCCACAGCCGTGAGCCAAGGAAAAGCCTCCTTCCAGCGCCAATGGGGCAAGCGAGAGAACATAGACAACTGGCAACGTATCAATCAGACCGTCATCAGTCTCGATAGTGATACCAAAGAGTCTTCAGAGGGTATGGACATTCAAGAAAAAGCCATTGCCTCGACAGACTCTATGGCAACCAATCCCCATCAGCGTGAGTATTACTTAGCACAGATACCCTTTACAGCAGAACAACAGGCTGCTTGTCATGATTTACTGAAAGATGCACTATTGCATGCAGGCATCATTCTGAAAGACAAGATGGACAATCTGCGTCTCTGCGAGAAACATTTGGGCAGACTGACCAAAGACTACCCCGATTATGAACACCTGGACGAAGCTTGGTATCACTTGTATCTACTTTATCTGCGGCAGGGTGACAACCTGAAGGCAGACAACTGCCTGACCCACCTGAAGGCCAATCACCCCAATAGTGAGTGGACCACTCTCCTTACCGACCCCTACTACGTAGAGAACGCCAAGTTCGGTGAACATATTGAAGACTCTCTTTATGCCACCACCTATGAAGCATTCAAGGACAGCAGAGCCGACGTCGTGAAGGCGAACACCGCTCTTTCAGAGAAACGGTTCCCACAAGGCAGCAATCGTGCCAAGTTCCTCTTCATCGATGGTCTGAGCCGGTTAAACGATGGAGACGGCGACGGCTGCATGAGCCGTCTGCAAGAGGTGGTTGAGAGATTTCCAGAGAGTGAAGTCAGTCCGCTGGCAGGAATGATTATAAAAGGAGTAAAGGAAGGGCGCCGACTTCATGGCGGTAAGTTCGATATCGGGGACGTATGGACCATGCGCAGCATTACGCTGACACACGACTCTACCAGCGTCGACACACTCAGCACCGAGCGCAACCAGCAGTTCCTCTTCATGCTTGTCTATCAGCCTGACTCTGTTAGTGAGAACCAACTGCTCTTCGAGTTGGCCCGCTACAACTTCACGAATTTTCTGGTTCGTAACTTCGAATTGCAGATTGATGAAGACAACGGTCTGCACCGTATGATGGTGAGCGGTTTCCTGAGTTACGACGAAGCCACGCAGTATGCCCGCCAGCTCTATGCCAGCAACCAGATGAAGGAGATGCTAAAGCAATGCCGCTCTCTCATCATCAGCAATGCGAACCTGGCATTGATAGGACGGCAGTTCAGTTACGACGAGTACCAACAGTTCTATGAGAAGGAGTTTGCTCCGATGCAGATCAGCAAAGAGAGACTGCTGCTGATACCTGAGAACATGGAACAGCCCGACATAGAGGAGATGGACACCATAGACGAACAAGAAGAACAGGACGAATTCATGCCACAAAAGTCTCAACAGCCTCAACAACAGGTGAAGGACTTCGACTTTGGGGATGACTTCTGGTAAAAATATAAAGGGGAAAAGAAAAGAATGACCAACGGATTGTTACTTTGGGTAGACGATGAGATTGAACAACTGAGGGCACACATCCTCTTTCTCGAAAAGAAAGGCTATGAGGTGGTAACCGTCAGCAATGGCACCGATGCCATCGATCTCTGCAAGGAACGCAACTTCGACCTTGTGCTTCTCGACGAGCACATGCCCGGACTCAGTGGACTGGAGACGCTGCAGAAGCTGAAAGAGTTGCAGCCATCTTTGGCGATTGTGATGGTGACCAAGAGCGAAGAGGAGAATATCATGAATCAGGCTATCGGACAAAAGATAGCCGACTACCTGATTAAACCCGTGAATCCCAACCAGATATTACTGACCCTGAAGAAGAACATCCACCGCAAGGCTATTGAGACCGAAGTGACCCAGACGCAATATCAGCAGAACTTCCAACAGATAGCCATGCAGATACTCGACTGCCAAAACTGGAAAGACTGGGTAGACGTTTATAAGCGCCTGGTGCATTGGGAGCTTGAACTGAGTGCCACCGACAGCAATATGACTGAAATGCTACAGATGCAGAAGGAAGACGCCAACAACGGCTTTGCAAAGTTCATTAAGAAGAACTACCTGAATTGGGTAAACACCAACGCTTCTGGTGGAGATACGAGCCGCCCTACTCTTTCGCCCGACATCTTTAAGACCAAGCTGTTTCCCATGCTCAACAATGGACAGAAGGTGTTCCTCGTGGTTCTCGATAACTTCCGTTACGACCAATGGCGCATATTGGCAAACGAGTTGAGCGACCACTTCGACATAGAAGAGGATCTTTATTTCAGCATCCTACCTACCGCTACACAATATGCCCGCAATGCTATCTTCAGCGGCCTGATGCCCAACAAGATTGCTGAGATGTTCCCCCATCTGTGGGTTGATGAAGACGAGGAAGAAGGTAAGAACGTGAACGAAGAGCCACTCATCCGAACTCAGCTGGAACGTTATCGTCGCAAGAATTCATTCTCCTATCATAAGATCAATAGTCAGGCTGAAGCCGACAAGTTACTGCAACAATTCCAGACACTGGAGAAGAACGACCTGAACGTAATCGTGTTCAACTTTATCGATATGCTGAGTCATGCCCGCACAGAATCGAAGATGGTACGTGAATTGGCCAACAACGAAAGTGCCTACCGCAGCATCACGCTCTCATGGTTCCGCCACACCGTCATCTCAGACTTCTTCAAACAATTGGCACAAACCGACTATAAAGTGATTGTTACCACCGACCATGGTAGTATACGTTGCACTCAACCTGTAAAAATCGTGGGTGACAGGAATACGAACACCAACCTGCGTTACAAGCTCGGCAAAAATCTGGCCTATGAAGACAAGAACCTCTTCGTCATCAAGGATCCACAGAAGGCCCAACTGCCCTCGCCCAATCTATCCACGAGCTATGTATTTGCCACAGGCGACTCGTTCTTCGCCTATCCTAATAACTACAATTATTACGTGTCATACTATCGTGATACATTCCAACATGGAGGCATATCGATGGAAGAAATCATCATACCACTCATCACGCTAACAGGAAAGAAAAGATAAATAGTAAAGATAAAAAAGAATATATATGGAAATAACAATTAGTAATCTCGACAACATCCGGGAGACAGCCCGGGAGTTTATCGACAACATGGGTGACCACAAGGTATTTGCCTTCTACGGAAAGATGGGCGCTGGTAAGACCACATTCATCAAAGCCATCTGCGAAGAACTCGGCGTCGATGATGTCATCACCAGCCCTACGTTTGCTATTATCAACGAATATGGCGGAAAAAACGGTTCCATCTATCATTTCGACTTCTACCGTATCAAGAAACTCGAAGAGGTTTACGATATGGGCTATGAAGACTATTTCTATAGCGGAGCCCTCTGTTTTATCGAATGGCCCGAACTGATAGAAGAAGTTCTGCCCGAAGACGCCGTGAAGGTTGAGATTACTGAGAAAGAAGACGGCACTCGCGCCATTGTGTTCTAAAAAGGGAGGTGTGGGATAAAAAATACTCCCTGCTTCTTTTGAATAAAGCAGGGAGTATATCTCAATAAGTACTTTCTAATCAGAATACGGCACGAACCAACCATCAAGGATTGCTTCGTCCTTACAGATTCTGTTCCTGAAAGTCCAAATCAGCTTGTACGATGAAAAAAACATCCTGAGGATCGAAGGTTCCGACATTGGCCTCCTTTGCCTGTTTACAAACATATTCGGCCACTTTCTCCATATCGATATCCGTTTCCTCTTCATTACCCTCCAGGATGCCACTGGTAAAGTAATAGTCGACAATGCTATCCATGATATACAGGATGTCATCATCGCTGAATGTTCCTTTCATATCAGCAGGAATCTGAGATCGGATAAATGCCAGCTCTTGCTGGTTCTCCAGTTCGTCCTGCCTAATCAGTTCGTCAAGACTTGCCATAACTTAGAGCAGTGTCTGGATTTTCTCTTCAATCTTTGCCTTAGGCTGAGCACCGATGATTTTGTCGACCACCTCGCCATTCTTAAAGAACAGAATGGTAGGAATATTACGGATACCAAACTCAGCGGCGATATCCTCGTTGTCCTCTACATCGCACTTACCAATAACTACTTTGCCATCATACTCTTTCGACAGCTCTTCGATAATGGGAGCCACCATACGGCAGGGACCACACCATGTAGCCCAGAAATCCACTACTAAAGGCAGATTACCAGCCTTCAAACTTGCAAAGTTCTCTTTTGTGATTGTTACTTCCATTTTTTCTTCGTTTTAAAGATGAATACTATATTTGTCTCATTAATAGTGTAGCAAATACCATGCCACATCAGTTGATCTTATAGTCAAGCATCTCGTGATGCTCAATATACTCAAGCAATGTATGTCTTACGTCAACACCTTCCATCTTACTCTTCAGAAGTACATGATGAGAGCCTTGAGAGTCGCGCAATTGGAAGAAGAGTTTCGTCTTACCTGGATTCTCGGCAATGATCTCATTCAAATCGGCCACAATCTGCTCATCCAGCAAATCGGTGACGAGTGAGATCGTGATGCGGTCGATGCACTTCTCTTTGATGGTCTGCATATACTCTACATTCTGCACCTTTAGTTCCATGATGTTGCTATTCTGGAAACGGGCACGCATCTTGGCTGTGACATAGACTGAAGCTCCCTCTTGGAACAGACCACTCCAGCGCCCCCAGTCCTCTCCGAACAGAGCAATCTCACCACTTCCCTCAAAGTCTTCCAATGTAATAAAACCACACGGGTTACCATTCTTAGTAAACTTCTGGCGCACGGCCGTCACGATGCCACCGATAATAACATCCTCACGGTCTGTCAGTTGTGAGACATCTGCCAAATCGGCACACCTTGTATTACATAGATTATCGAGAATAATCTTATATTCGTCGAGCGGATGAGCCGAAAGGTAGATACCCACGAGATCGCGTTCTCTGTTCAGTCGTTCAATGTCACTCCATCTCACATCGGTCTTCGGCAGAGGCGGTGTGGCAATCTCCAAATCGTCGAACCCTCCGAAAAGCGAGTTCTGAGCCTGAGCTTTCTCTGCCTGATACAACTGGCCATAACGCACCAGAGTGTCAAGCCACTGCTCGCCTTTGGCATTTTCTGCAAAGAACTCCTCGCGGCGAATACCGAAGCTGTCGAATCCACCACTCAGAGCAAGCGACTCGAAAGCCTTACGGTTCACATTACTCATATTGACACGCTGGGCAAAATCGAATATCGACTTATAAGGACCATTCTTATCACGTTCGGCAATAATAGCCTGGGCAGCCGATTCACCCATACCCTTGATAGCCCCAAGCCCGAAACGAATCTCACCATGCTGGTTCACACCAAACTTCTCATACGACTCGTTCACATCAGGTCCCAAGGTATTAATGCCCATCTGCTTACACTCATCCATCAACTTTGTGATTTCAGTAATCTGGTCCCTTCGTCGGCTCATAATAGCCGCCATGAACTCTGCTGGATAATTTGCTTTCAGATAAGCAGTCTGGAAAGCGACCCAAGAGTAGCAGGCCGCATGCGACTTATTGAACGCATAAGAGGCGAACGCCTCCCAATCGCTCCAAATCTTCTCAAGCACTTTCGGGTCATGGCCGTTCTTCTTACCGCCTTCGATGAATTTAGGTTTCATCGCATCAACGATATCTTTTTTCTTCTTACCCATGGCCTTTCGCAGGGCATCGCTCTCGCCTCTGGTAAAGTCGGCCAACAAACGCGAGAGTAGCATCACCTGTTCCTGATACACCGTAATACCATAGGTATCCTTGAGATACTTCTCCATCACAGGTATATCATAGGTGATAGGTTCCTCACCATGCTTACGACGGATGAACTGTGGAATATACCCCATAGGACCTGGGCGATAAAGAGCGTTCATCGCAATCAAGTCTTCAAAGACGGTGGGCTTCAGTTCGCGCAGATATTTCTGCATACCTGCCGACTCAAACTGGAAGGTACCGATGGTACGTCCCTGCTGATAAAGTTCGTAAGTTTTAGGGTCGTCTATAGGAATTGTATCCAGATCCACATCGATGCCTCTTGTTCGCTTAATATTTGCGCAAGCCTCCTTCAACTCCGACAACGTCTTCAGTCCAAGGAAGTCCATCTTAATCAGTCCTGTTGATTCAATCACATGACCGTCGTACTGGGTACAATTGGTTTTCACGCCCTTGAAATCCGGGTCATCAGCCGTCGACACGGGCACATGGTCACTAATCGGATCGCGACAGATAATGAAGCCACAGGCATGGATGCCCGTACCACGCACCGTACCCTCCAGCATCTTGGCATATTTGATGGTGTTAGCCAAATGCGGGTCACTGGAAGCCTCAGCCTCCTGTAATTCTGGCACAGCCTTGATGGCATTAGGGAGGTTCATCTTGGGCGTCTTACCATCCACATCGGGCAAACGATCGGGAATGGCTTTACAGAGCGCATTGGATATCGCAATGGGTACCTTCTCTACACGAGCCACATCCTTGATAGAGTTCTTCGTGGCCATGGTGGCATAGGTGATGATATGAGCACAGTTCTCGTGCCCGTACTTATCTTCTACCCACTTCAACACCTTACCTCGACCATCATCATCAAAGTCGGTATCGATATCAGGCAAAGATATACGGTCAGGATTCAGAAAACGTTCAAACAGCAGGTCGTACTTCAGCGGGTCGATCTTCGTGATTCCTAAGCAGTAAGCCACCACACTTCCCGCCGCAGAGCCACGACCAGGCCCCACCATCACACCAAGCTCGTCGCGAGCAGAATTGATGAAGTCCTGCACAATCAGGAAGTAACCAGGGAAACCCATCGTCTTCATAATGTGGAGTTCAAACTTCACACGGTCGGCCACATCTTGGGGTATCGGATCACCATAGCGTTTCTTCGCTCCCGCATAAGCCAGTTCTGCCAAATAGTCAGCCTCGAACTTGATACGGTATATCTTATCATAACCTCCCAGCTTTTTGATCTTCTTCTCGCCATCTTCGGGTGACAACTGATTCTCGCCATTTTCATCGCTGGTAAACTCATCGTAGAGTTGCTGCTCCGTGAACTTCTGCCGCCACTCATCTTCCGTTCCGAATGACTCCGGAATCGGAAAGAAGGGCATAATCGGGTCTGCATCCAGACTATAGGTTTCTACCTTGTCCAATATCTCTACCGTGTTCGCCATGGCCTCGGGCACATCGCTGAAGATATCGTTCATCTCCTGACGGGTCTTGAACCACTCCTGTTTCGAGTAGAGCATACGATCGGGATCATCAAGGTCCTTACCTGTAGCCAGACACAGCAGATGGTCATGAGCCTCGGCATTCTCACGATCCACAAAATGAGCATCGTTCGTACAGACAAGCTTCACGCCATACTCCTTAGCCAGTTCTATAAGCACCTTGTTAGCCTGCTGCTGCAAAGGGAACGTCTCACGATTGGCGCGGATATTCGGATCAGTCACTTCGTGGCGCTGAAGCTCCAGATAGTAGTCGTCGCCCCACAAACGTTTATGCCACTCTATAGCCTCGCGGGCACCGGCAATATCACCCTTTAATATCTTCGCCGGCACTTCGCCAGCAATACAGGCAGAACAAACGATCAAATCTTCATGATACTTCTCCAGTTCCATGCGGTCCGTACGCGGACGGTTGTAGAATCCGTCAACCCACGAATTGCTCACAAGTTTAATCAGATTCCTATAGCCATTATAGTTCTTGGCCAGCACGATGAGGTGATAACCACCCAAGTCTTCTCTGGTTTCCCTTAAGCTCTTATCACCACGACGAGCTACATACATCTCACAACCGAAGATGGGTTTAAAGGGTTCCAGACCATCTTTCTTGCGCTGTTTGTTCACGCCAATGCAGATGTCGTGAAATTCCTTAATGCCGAACATGTCGCCGTGGTCGGTTATCGCCATGCCTTTCATGCCATCGCCGATAGCTTTATCCACGAGCTTCTTGATACTCGACTGACCATCAAGTATGGAGTAGTAGGTATGTACATGTAAATGTACGAAATCTTCCATTCTTTATCTAAAAATCTTTCTGTTTTGAGCCTCAAAGATACGTTGAAATCCTGAGATTACCAAAAGAAAAACAAGAAAAGTTTGTATCTTTAGTGAAATTTGTGTACCTTTGCAGCCAATTAAAGAACAATTGAATATTACTAATGGGAGAAAGAATTAAGAAACTTAAAAAGATAAGAATCCACCGTGAAGGAACCAACGAATTGACCATCAGCGCCTTAGCCATTATAGGCATTGGCGCTCTCATTTGGTATGGCCTCCACATAAATATACTCTTCTGGATCTTTATGATCATCTTCGGTGCCGCCTGGCTCATGGCTCTCAACTTCTACCGCTGTCCTATCCGCTATTTCAATGGCGATACCGACAAATTGGTTGTTGCTCCTGCCGATGGTAAGATTGTTGTGATTGAAGAGGTTGAAGAAACTGAATATTTCCACGATAAGCGACTGATGATCTCTATCTTCATGAGTCCGCTGAATGTACATGCCAACTGGTTTCCCGTTGACGGTAAGGTAAAATTCGTTCACCATCAGAACGGTAATTATCATAAGGCATGGCTTCCCAAAGCCAGTGAGGAGAATGAGCATGCCGACATCATGATTACCACCCCCGAAGGACAGGACGTACTGGTTCGTCAGATTGCAGGTGCCATGGCCCGCCGTATCGTAACCTATGCCAAGCCTGAAGAGGAGTGCTACATCGATGAGCACCTGGGATTCATTAAGTTGGGATCTCGTGTGGATGTGTATCTGCCCATTGGAACCGAGATACGTTGTCGTATGGATCAGCCAACCACAGGCGACCAGACCGTGATTGCAAAACTGAAGTAAATGAATATCAAGAAGCATATCCCTAACACCATCACCTGCTGCAACCTTGTCTCAGGCTGCATCGCCACCTATTTTGCTTTTCAGGGTGATTTTGGCATGGCTCTGCTCTTTATCATTATCGGTGCCGTGTTCGACTTCTTCGATGGCATGAGTGCCCGTCTGCTGAACGTTAGTTCTCCTATTGGTAAAGAACTAGACTCCCTAGCCGATGACATCACCTTCGGCTTTGCCCCATCAGCTATCATCTTCAGCTACCTGTGCACATTCCATATCCATCTGGTATACGTACCATTCCTGGCATTCGTAATGGCAGCATTCTCTGCCCTCCGACTGGCCAAGTTCAACCTAGACGAGCGTCAGGCTTTAGGCTTCATAGGTCTGCCTACACCAGCCAACGCACTCTTTTGGGGTTCGCTCATCGTCGGTTTGCAAGAACATGATATTGCCTTCAGTGGCATCGAGTGGATTATTCTGGCAGGCACCTTTATCAGCTGCTATCTTCTGATTGCAGAGATTCCCATGTTCGCCCTCAAGTTCAAGCACTGGGGGTGGAAGGGTAATGAGATAAAATATATCTTCGTTCTCTCTTGCATCCCCCTGTTGCTCCTTCTCGGAGTCAGCGGCTTTGCCGCTATCATCGCCTGGTATGTGGCGTTGTCGGTGGTTGCAAGCAAGAAGAACGACTAAAAACCGTTTTTGGGCATGAAGATTTTTTTTGCTATTGTCATCTTTGGCCTCATTGGCATAACCATCATTGTCATGATAGTTATCAACTTCATGTATCACAACATCAAGAAGCTCAGAGAGGAAGTAGAGGATCGCTATTATCGCAACCTGAAACGTAAGGAACAAAAAGAGAAGAACCCCTTTGGCGACGACTACTTCAAAAGCAGCAATAAGAAGCAGAGTGCGCGCGCCCAAAGACAATACGCCCAAAGAGAGCAGAAAGCAAACAGTAACACCACCACTCGCAGAACAACTACGAGCGATGGTGTCACTATTATCGACGATCGCAACGAGGAGAAGAAAATCTTCAACCAAGGCGACGGCGAATACGTTGAGTTCGAAGAGGTTTAGCTGTGCACAAGCGTACCGATCTGCTCGCCATCCATCACCTTTTTCAGATTACCCACAATATCCATGTTGAAGACATAGATAGGTAGATGGTTGTCGTTACACATACAGATGGCCGTCAGGTCCATCACCTTTAATCCACGTTCCAACACCTCCTGATACGTAATATCCTCAAACTTCGTAGCCGTAGGATCTTTTTCCGGGTCGGCTGTGTATACACCATCTACACGGGTGCCCTTCAGCATCACGTCGGCCTCAATCTCAATACCACGCAGACTTGAGCCCGTGTCGGTAGTGAAGTATGGCGAGCCAGTACCTGCAGAGAAGATACACACATCCCCCTGCTCCATTGCCTCAATGGCCTTCCACTTTGTGTAGAATTCACCGATAGGTTCCATGCGGATGGCCGTCATCACGCGGTTCTTCACTCCGATAGCGCCTAAGGCACTGCTCAAAGCCAGCGAGTTGATGACTGTGGCACACATACCCATCTGATCGCCCTTCACACGGTCAAAGCCCTTCTGCGAACCTGAAAGACCACGAAAAATGTTACCACCGCCAATCACAATACCAATCTGAACACCCATCTCGCTAACCTCTTTTATCTGTTTAGCATAGTCGCTCAGACGTTCAGGGTCGATGCCGTAGCCCTGCTTTCCCATCAGACTCTCGCCCGAGAGTTTCAGTAGGATTCTCTTAAATCTTGCCATATACCTTAATTATATTATATAATGAATTGTATCTCCTTAAAGGCGTAAGTACATTCTCGGCCCTCCTGATCCACAAGGAGCAGTCTCCCGTCTGGTAAGACATCCGTCAGTCTCGCAGTAAAACAAGTTGTTTTACTTCTATAAAGACTATCTTTTCCCCTCCTAAAGAGCATCTCTCTGTAGGTAAAACAAGTTGTTTTACTTTTAAGCTCACTATCGAAACAATCCAAGAATGCCATCAGCATCTCTTCGAGGTCCGTTTCCTGCCCTGTCAGCTGATAGAGTGATACCGGATTAGGTGCATCGCTCTTGAACTCTTTCTGATTCACATTCAGTCCGATTCCGATGATGCTGTCCTTGATTTCAGTGCCCTGTAGGCGGTTCTCTATCAGTATGCCGCAGATTTTCTTGTCGCCGACATATATATCGTTCGGCCACTTGATTTCCACCTTATTATATATATAGGACTGTAGCATTCTGCACATAGCTACTGATACCACCTCAGTAATCCTAAACTGTTCCTTAGCCAGAATGTTCTCAGGATGGATGAGCATCGAGAACGTCAGGTTTCTGCCTCGCTCACTCTCCCACGAGTTAGAGCCACATCCCCTACCCGCCGTCTGATAATCGGCCACGACAACCATGTTACCCTCACCATGCTCCTTCAGCCAGTGGTTGGTAGAGTCGGTCTCTTCGATATGAATAATCTTAAAATCCATAATCCGTTTGCAAAGTTACGAATATTTTTCGTAACTTTGCAACATGATAACAGAAGAACAACAAAAAAAAGACGAGCGTTACATGCAGATGGCCCTCGACGAGGCGCAAGCAGCCTACAAAGCCGGTGAAATTCCCATCGGCGCTATTGTCGTGTGCAAGGACCGAGTTATCTCACGTGCCCACAACCTCACCGAGACCCTCTGCGACGTTACCGCTCATGCTGAGATGCAGGCAATCACTGCCGCGGCAAACACCCTTGGAGGCAAATACCTCACTGACTGCACCCTCTACGTCACCGTAGAACCCTGCACCATGTGTGCTGGTGCCATCGGATGGGCACAAATTCCCCGTATCGTCTATGGCTGCACAGACGAAAAGCGCGGCTACCACGACCTGGCCCCACATGCTTTCCACCCCAAAGCCAGCGTTACCAGCGGAATACTGGAAGAAGAATGCCGTCAACTCATGCAATCTTTCTTCAAACAGAAGCGATAACTGCTCAATATAATTCATGAAAAAACAACGATTCCTAATTACTCTGTCAGCCTTTCTGCTTACAGTTGCAAGTTGGGCTGTCCCTGCCAAGCCAGGGCAATGGCGCATGCTGTTCCTTGCCGACGGTCGTCAAATCAAGGCAGAACTTAAAGGCGATGAGTTCACACACTTCTGGCAGACAGAAAGCGGTGACTGCTACATCTCAGAAGGAAAAGCATTCCATTTAATCGACAAATATACCCTTTCACAACAGGCGCAATCCATCAGAATGGAGCGTGAGCAGTTGCGCTCACGCCGAACCGCACATACCCGTGGTCTTGGCGATAATCACGCCCCATATACTGGAAAGAAGAAGGGATTGATTATACTTGTACAGTTTTGTGACCTCTCATTCAAGGTAACAGACCCTTTAACAACGTTCAGCCATATTGCCAATGGTAAGAATTACATTGAAGGCAACTTCAAAGGCAGTGTACATGATTACTTCTTAGCCCAGAGCGGCGGTTTGTTTGAGCTTGACTTTGATGTAGTGGGGCCTGTCACTTTGAAGAATGGTTATGCCTACTATGGCCAGGACAATGGCGAGAAAGGATTAGACAAACATCCAGGCGAGATGGTGGTAGAGGCATGTAAGGCCATAGACGCCCAAGTGAATTTTGCCGACTATGATTGGGATGGCGACCATTATGCAGATCAGGTGTTTATCATCTATGCAGGCAAAGGACAGGCCGATGGCGGTTCTGATGATACAATCTGGCCTCATGAGTTTGAGCTCGAATATGCATACGGCAGCAAACCTATCTTCGACAATATTACCGTAAACACCTATGCCTGCGGCCCTGAACAGAATGGCAAAGGAAATATAGATGGCATTGGCACCATCTGCCATGAATTCTCTCACTGCCTAGGCCTACCTGACACATATGATTTAGTCGATACCAACAACTACGGCATGGGGTCCTGGGATCTGATGTGCAATGGCTCCTACAACGGCAATGGCTATCTGCCCCCAAACTATACAGCCTTTGAACAGGCTTATATCGGTTGGAATGATCCTATTGTACTGATGGAGGATCAAGTGGTCAGCGGTATGAAGCCCATCGGTGATGGCGGCAACATCTATCAGTTAGTAAACGATGACTATCCCAATGAATATTTCCTATTGGAGAATCGTCAGCAAACGGGATGGGATGAGGCAATCGGCGGCAGTGGTCTGTTGGTGACACATATTGATTTTGATCTGGACGTATGGCATCATAACGCAGTAAACTCCGTAGGAAGCACCTTTATGAAAGGTAACAACATATTTAAAACCAACCATCAGTACCTGTCTATTGTGCCTGCTGATGGGATAACCAATCATAATGATGAATCGTCAGATACCTATCCTTATAACCTTAAGGATAGCATTAGCAATACTTCTTCACCAACCTTTACGTTGTATCATGCAAAAACTAACGGTTCCACATTACTGGGTAAAGCCATCACAGACATTCGCCAGAATAGTGATGGCTCTATTGATTTCAAGTTCCGTGCCGTTGATACAAATACCGAAGCACATATCGGTGGTGTTGTCTTTCATGAGACTTTCGACCAGTGTAATGGCGAAGGTGGCAACGATGGCAACTGGCGCGTTAGCTCTGGTTCTGCTGAGTATATTGCCGACAACAAGGGTTGGAAGCTGGCAGGAGAAGGTGGCGGATATAAATGCGCCAGATTTGGAAATGTTGTCACAAAGGGTATTGTGACTACACCAAAGTTCTGTGTGACGGGCAACACAAAGCTTACATTCCGTGCCGCTCCCTATGGGGAAGATGAAATTGAAATCGGCATAACGGTTATGGGCAGCAATGAGGTGATGCTATCGCAGATGTCGTATACACTATTACCTGAACAATGGACAGAATGCGAGTCTCTCATTAGCGGTACAGGTGAGATTGCCATCCAGTTCACCCCCTCAAAAAACCGTTTCTTCCTCGACGAAGTGAAGGCAGAGGTTATGTCGGAAACCTCTGCTATCAAAACTGTCTGGAATAACAAAGCCGACGCCCGCATCTATGACATTCACGGCAGGTATGTAGGCACAGACATCGAATCTCTTGCTAAGGGCATTTATATCATAGGGGGAAAGAAAATAATAAAATAAAGGCTTGCCGATTGGCAAGCCTTTATTTTTTATTTCATAACCTTCTTCCCATCTTTAATGTATATACCTTTCCCAAGTATATCCAGATTGTTACCAACACGACGACCATTGAGATCGTAGAAGGTTCTTGTGCCAACCTGTTTTGCTGTTGGAGAAGTTATTGCTGTAATCGGGGTTGAGGCAGGGCTCTCTGTGATACTGAGTTCACCATTAGCGCCCTTTACTAACTTATATTGGCAGATGAGGCCACCAATTTGGCGGATAGGAGAAGGCTCTGCTTCATGGATACCCTGTGTAACAAATGTAACAAGATATGTACCAGGTTTCACTGTATTATCCCTTAGATTAATACATTCCACTGTACCAAGCTGTTCATGATCTTCAGTATTAAATACAAAGCCATAATTGGGTTCAACAGGGCTTCCATCCTCGTCTTCAGTGTCATAGATGAGAATATTAACATTATCATCTTCTTTGCCGTTAGAATTCTCCATGGCGATAAAGATCTTACCACGGAAACTACGATAGTTCCGATTGTAGATTCCGCGGGCAGTGAGCATCAGATAATCCTGATCAATCGACAAAATACAGATTGAGTCAGTATACCATGAGGAGTAGTCTACCGCGCCCTCAGCAGGCGTCTTGCTGGGATTAAAACCAATGAGCATCTGGTTGTAGCTACTATAGTCACCTTTCTGTGCTGCCTCAGAGCCCGGCTGTAAGATATTCATATCATAGTAGCCATCGCAAGAGCCACTCCAACCCCAGTTTACATAGACTTTACCATCGGCATCAAGACCATGGAAAACGAATGCGTGACCAGAAGAACCGTCTTCCGGATTTCCTGCATAAAGTATCGGTCGCTTATTGGTCAGTTCATTATAGACAAGGCCCTGCCATTCCATATCCGTATATAAGGTACGATACAATATGCGAAGCGAAAGAGAGTCGTATTGGAAGTTATCAACCAGTGCTCTTGCACAATTGGATAGGCGGCTACCACCATAGCTAATCGTATAGTCCATACCTATAGCCGCACCGACATCAGACATGAGCGTTGCCACAGCTTCGGTCGTCGTTGTCAATGTGGTCTGGGTCTTAGCATAAGTATCAGACATATTGCTCCAATCATAGACCCCCTTGATTTCCTTGGTCTTGGGGACTCCATTCTTCGAATACGATCCTGTGCCTTGCCCCTGAGCAGGATATTGGTAATATTTCATAATCTGAGCTATAGCAGTAGCGCCACAACCTGTAGGACAATGCTCACTTGCTACACTTGGGCACAGAAGGTTATAAGGAGTACCTTGATTCCACTTGGTAGTCAGAAACGGCTCTACCGTCACACCGGTACGTGTTCGGACATACCAATTCCCGGTTTCCAGTCTGCGCTGCATAGAGTTACTGGCTTCCTGCAACCACCAGCTGAAACCTTCTGGCAGGTTGTTCATGTCGATAGCGGATGAGGATTTTCCAAGCACAGCAGGGAACACATCATCACGACTGACCACCACAAATCCACGGCCCTCGGCACTGTATACAGAGAGATAATCATTCTTCAACTCCTGAGTCAGGTTCTTATTCACAAGACTCGCGTTTCTTGACATCGCACCGAGCAACTGCTGACTAGCTATTGCTTTCATCTCTGCATCGGTACGGTCAGAAGCATAAGTGGCTATCCCAAGGATAGCCACCAATGCCAATATAGACAATCTTTGTTTCTTCATTATTCTTCAACTACAAAATAGTCATAGGCAGAATTAGTGAAAGAAAGTCCGGCTTTAGGAAGTGCATACTTGAATCCGAAGATGTATGTCTTGTCACCATCAGATTCATCATAGAAAGACTCTTTATCATCAGCCTGCATAGCATAAACGCCACCATACTCATCAGAATAGTCCCAGCCCTGATAGATTTGCTTCTCGTTGATATGGATTTTGTTATTAGCGTCGATGGTGAAGGTGAAAGTATGCTCCATAGCCTCATCTACCACCTTAACACGATAAGTCTTCTGCATTTCTGAGTATTCCAGAACATTATTATGCACCTCTGCATCATTAAACTGTGAGTAGTAGGTACCCTTCTGGAAAGGCTTATAATCCTCCTTCATGATGTTAACATTCATCTCAGGAACATAGCCCTTCTCATTCACCTTGTAAGGAGAAGTGTACTCCTCAGGGATTGCAAGACGCAACTGATAGTTGGTGAAAGGAACAGCCTCAGCGCTGATCTGGATGGTCACCTCTGTCTCTGTCTGACCGGCAGCGAACTCTGCTGTAGCAGGAACAGTAAACACTGGGTCAACCTGTACCTGAGTCAGGGGCACTGAAAGAGCACTACCGGCATCGGCACGACCCACAGTGATGGTGAAACTGGTAGCTGTCAACTCCAGCACCTGAGAAGCCTCATCTACGAAATATACGTTGTTGCTGCCTGCTGGCTTGCCGGGCTCAAAGTTATCGTCATCGCTACAAGAAGCGAAGCCCATACCCGTCAATGCCATAGCGGCCAACAGAAATATTTTATTGATCTTCATAACTCTTAATTCTTAATTGTTAATTCATTAATTAGTCTGTTACACCGTCACGGAGACCAGGGTTCTGATCCTGCTTAGGCTGAGAACCACCTGTGTTGTTAATGATAGCAGCATTAGCGTTAGTCTCACTATCGCTAAAGCGCATCAGCAGCCAAGGATCATCGGGATCGATGTTGAAGCGGAATGCATCAGGCTCATTGGTGCTGTCAGCATTGTCGTGAAAACGTACAACGGGTTTGTGCAGACGGTTAGCGTCGGCCATGAAGAAACCTTCACCCCAGAGCTCTACACGACGCTGGTACCAGATTTCGTCAGCAAGAGAACGGCCACCCTTTGTGCTGTCATAGGCAGGATCACGATAGGTCTTCACGAAGTTCTCAAGAATCTGACGAGCCTGAGTCTCGTTGCCACTCTTAGCAAGACCCTCAGCCTGAATCAGAATCATCTCCTCAACACGCATCAGAGGGAAGTCGTTGCTGTTCATGGTGCTACCAATACCTTTCTTCATACCGAATTTAACATTGGTATATGGCTCGAATGGCTCTTTCACGTCACCAATATACAGAGTTGATATTGCATCACCTGTTGTACCATCCCAAGAGATAGTAGCAAGCAGCGGTGAGTGCAGATTCTCGTCAACCCACCAGCCCTTACGAACGTCGGTTGCAGAGATCTTATCGAAGAGCATCTTATTGATCATAGCATAACAAGCTGCACCTGCTGTATAGGCATTGGCAGAGAAACTTGACAGCCAAGAAGCACTGGTTGAATAATGATCCTTGGCCTGATCGTCTGTCAGGATGATGGCCCACATCCAGTTGTGCTCACTAGCGTCAACGAAGGTAGGAGTAGAGACCTCTGCGATTGATGCAGGGGTAAAGCCCTCCATAGCCTTAGCGGCATCAGCAGCAGCCCCAGCCCAATTACCCATATAAAGGTTTGCACGGGCACGAAGACCGTAAGCTACGTTGATATTAATACGTGACTTATTATCGCGGTCAGCACCAAGGACAGCGATAGCTGCATCGAGGTCGCTCAAGATCAGGTCATAAACCTCCTGTACAGTAGCACGGGGGTTGTTGGCAGGATCTGCGGTCTCAGGCGTCACGATGGGCACACAGGGATCATTCTGATGACCCTGATAGTTGAACTGGAAGTAAGGTACCAGGTTCAGGTAGTCGAAAGCACGAATTGCACGAGCCTGAGCTACCTTGTTCTGACTTTCAGCGTCCTCCACCTCACCGAGTGAACCGATGATGTCGTTGGCAATCTTAATCTGATTGTAAACGATGGCATAGCGGATATAGGGGTTAGCATAGTTCGGGGTGCGAGAGGTATACTCACCACATACAGAGAACCAGTTGTAACCACTGTTCGGATAAATATAGTCGGCACCCTCAGCATCCTGTGAAAGGGCAGCCATAACAAAGCCAAAGTCGTCAGCACGGCCACGACCAGTACCAAATACGCCATAAGGCTCACCCATCATGCTGAACATACCTGAGAAAGTAGCATCAACACGAGAACTGATAGCACTATAGGTATCAGTCAACTGACTCTGAGTGATCATGCCACCTGCTGGTTCCTGCTTGTTCACGTCATCGCAGGCCGTGAGTGTCAGCACTCCGGCAACTGCGAGAATTGATATTTTATTGAACTTCATATGTCTCTTAAATCTTAATTCTTAATTCTTAACTTCTTTAGAATGTCACCGTCAGACCGGCAGTGATGGTACGCATAGCAGAGTAAGAGTTCGTATTCAGACCTGAACCGCTGGTATAACCACCGATACCAAGTGAATAACGAGGATCAAGGCCCTTACGCTTTGACATTACGAACAAATTCTCGCCAGCCACATAAACACGCAGTGAACTGAGTGTCAACGGGGTGATAATGTTCTTCGGGAAGGTGTAACCCAGAGTCAGGTTGTTCAGACTCAGATAATTTGAACTGATCTGGAAACGGTCAACAACTGACTGACCTACCTGAGTGTCGCCATCCAGACGAGGAACGTCAGTGTTAGGATTCTCAGGAGTCCAAGCTTTCAGGGCATCCTTATGCCATGCCTGACCAGCAGAAGACTGAGTATGCATCAGAGCCTGATAAGAACCGTCGTAGATCTTACCACCGAGCTGGAACTGGAACTGAGCTGTAAAGTCGAAACCGTAAGCATAGAGAGTTGTACCGAAACCACCATAGAGTTTAGGCAGAACACTACCACAGTTATACTTCTCGGCCTGTGAGAAGTTAGAAGTTGTCAAGTCGCGACCTGTCTCTTTACCATTCTCATCTTTCTCCTTGTAGTAGTACAGAGCTTCACCAGTTTCCTTGTCAACACCAGCATACTTGAACATATAAGCGTCGTAGAGTGAACCACCCTCCTCATAGATATAGGTGCTACTCTTGATACCATTCTCACGTACAGACTCATCGAGTTCATCGATAACGTTCTTATAGTGAGTGAGGTTCAGGTTGGCAGTCCATGTGATGTCACGGGTCTTCAGGATAGTACCTGTTGCGTTGAATTCAACACCCTTGTTGGTAATCTGACCAACGTTGGTAGGATACTCACCTGTGGGGTTACCAGCTGACAGGGGCACGGGCTTGTAGTACAGCAGGTCGGAGGTCTTACGGTTGAAGTACTCAAGTGTACCAGTCAGACGCCCCTTGAACAGTGAGAAGTCAACACCGATGTTGTAAGCCTTTGACTTTTCCCAAGTCAACTCATCATTACCCTTATATTTCAGAATGAGTGAGTAGCCATCAGAATAAGAGGCCTCATACTGGTCAGCATACGGTGTAAACCAACCTACAGTTGAAGAGATACGAGCATCACCAGCGAGTGTACCGATGGCGTCGTTACCCTGCTCACCATAACTGGCCTTCAGTTTCAACATATCAATCCACTTCACATCCTTCAGGAACTTCTCTTTAGACATTTCCCAAGCGAGACCGAGGCTGTAGAAGTTACCCCAGCGATGACCAGGAGCGAAACGGCTTGAAGCATCACGACGATAAGAAGCGCTTACGAAGTACTTCTCGAGATAGTCGTACTGTACACGGCCAAGGTAACCCTCGGTCATATATTTCTGAGTGAAAGAGTCCATCTTCTTGTTCTCAGAACCAGCAGCGTTACCAACTTCACCGATATATGGATTGAACAAGCGGTCGTTGCTAGCATAGAGATACTGATACTGATGCTTATACTGCTCATAACCAGCCAACACATCCAGATGATGGGTATTGTTGGCGAAGTCAGTGCGGTAGTTAGCCAGATACTGGTTGGTTACGTTGAAGAAACGGAAATGATAAACGTAAGCAGCACCATCCTGAGCAGATGCACTACCAAAAGTAGAACTCAGATCGTTCTCACGAGAGTTACGTGCTGAAACAGCGAGGTTAGCACTCAGTGTCAGGCCCTCAATAGGAGTAACAACAGCTGAGAACTTTCCGTCGAAGTTGTCGTAGAAAGTCTTAGTGCGGTTAACCTCGTTGTCGCGAACGGCATTACCAACGAAGTTTGCACGCTTAAAGTTCGTATTGTTAGAGTCGTAGACTGTACGGCCTGCCTCTGTCATGATATTACCCTGAGCGTCACGCACATAGAGCGGATAGATGGGAGCAATCATGTTACAGATATAGAAGATATTACCAGATGAACCCCATGAAGAAGTAGAATATGAAGGCTGATCAGCATCACGGTGTGAGAAGTTCATGTTAGTACCGATCTTCAACCACTTCTTCACCTGATAATCCACGTTCAGGCGAGCAGTATAACGCTGCATGTCTGAGTTGTTGACGATACCGCCATCTTTCAGGTAACCAGCACTTGCATAGTAGTTCAGCTTATCGGTAACACCGCTGAAGCTGACATTATATTCCTGACGGAATGAATTGTGGAAAGCCTCGTCGTACCAGTTGTCGGGAGTGTAATAGTACTGACCATCGCTGTAACCCAACTTAGCATTGGGGTTCAGGCGCAGATTAGTACCAATCAGATTCTCGCCCTCGGGAACAGTGAAAATCTGGTAACCCAGACCACCATTCTTTTCATCGTACAGGTTCTTGTTGGCAAAAGCATAAGCTTCAGCAGCGGTCTTACCATTATAAATCTGTGAGTTGTAGAGCTGCTTGAAGTAAGTCTCATAGTACTGACCGGGATCATCGATCACGTCATACTGCGGAATCAAACGGCTATTAGAACCCCACTTGGCGTCAAACTTAATCTCAGCCTCTTGGTTACGACCCTTCTTGGTGGTGATGAGCACAACACCGTTGGCACCACGAGCACCATAGATGGCGCTGGCAGAAGCATCCTTCAGTACGGTCATCGACTCCACGTCGTTCGGGTTGATTGAGTTCAGGGCACCATCGAAAGGCATACCATCGAGCACAATCAGCGGGTTGTTACCGGCTGACATAGAACCGACACCACGAACGCGAATCTTTGGAGAACTGTTGGTAGGGTCACCATTATCACTTACGATCTGCACACCAGGAGCAGCACCAGCCAAAGCATTGGCTACGTTAGAAGAAACGTGAGCCTCGATGGCCTTAGAGTCTACCTGAGCGGCAGAACCGGTAAAGGCTGACTTTTTCTGAGTACCATAAGCCACAACAATAACCTCGTCGAGGGCGGCAGCGTCGCTCTTCAGGAACACACGCATACCGTTCTTGGCTGTTACGGTCTTGGGCTCGTAACCCAAGTAAGAAATGGTCAGAGTCTTCGAACCCTCGGGAAGAGTCAGGTTGAAGCGACCATTCACGTCAGTCAACATACCTGTACTTGTACCGTCTACCTTAACAGCAGCACCGATGATGGGCTGACCGTCTTCCTGAGAAAGCACAGTACCGGAAACTTTCGTCTGAGCCAGCGCGCTACCTACGAACAGGAAGAGGCTGACAAAAAACAACGTTAGTCTTTTTTCCATAAATTCTCTCTCTTTTGATTAATTAATATTTAAATATGTATAATAAGTAACTAAACTATTAGCTCCACGATGGAAGCATCATACGTTTTTTAACTTTTTCAAGTTCAGGGTGCAAATTTAATGCATAAATTCGCCAAAAACGAATAATTTTATATAAAAATCACATTTTTACTGCATTTTTTTAACTTTAAAACCTATCAATTGACTTAAATCAATCATTTTGCGTCATTTTGCCCGATATTACAAAGTGTAAGCAAAAATCTGTTTCCGACGACATTATGACACAAAAAGAAAAAAAGAAGGAAACTCTTCCTTGAGTTCCCTTCTTTATCATATTGTTAACAAGTCTGAACTTACTTTACCTGAACTACGAGATACTTACTAGTTGACCAGAAAGCCTGCGGGTTGGTAATGCGAAGGACATACTGCTTGTTGGCATCACGCTCCAGCGTGTAAGAACTTGCAGGGTGAGCCGTCAGAATAGCGGCAGACTTGCTATAGAGTTTGATTTCCTTATCGATGCGGATATCAATCTTTGTGAAGTAGCTCTTGTCGAAGTCGCCCTGAAGCACCTTACCCTTTACGAGCACGTTGTGTTCCTTGAGTTCCTTGCTTGTGCCGAATACGAACCAAGCGGTGTTAAGTTGCTTGTCCTGAGTAGAGATAGTCTGCGACTTCTCAGTATTTTCAGCCGTAAGGTTGCTGACATTAGTATTCAGGTCGGCCACCTGCTCATCGAGCTCTGCGATATGGATGTCCTTCCTGTCGAGTTCCTCACGAAGAGCCTGCAACTGCTGGTCTTTCTTCTCCATCTGTTCAGTAAGGTTATCGATGATCTTTTTCAGCTGACCACCCTTCACACTACTCTCACGAACCTGCTGTTTCAGTTTATTGATAAGCTCCTTGTTCTGCTTCATTACACTCTGGATGAACTGGAAGTTCTCCTTAATGCGCTGAGTGGTATTGGTACCCTCGCCTTGCTTGGCAAGCGTAACACGATTCTGCGCCTCGGTAATCTCGCGGAAGCCTTCCTCGATGTCGCTCAGCGTAGTCATCATGTCGTTGATCTCATTGTCCTTCTGGGCAATAATCTGATTCAGCGAGTCACGCTGCTGCTGGGCAGCCTGCTCGGCTTTCTTCACGCCTTCATTACAGCTAGCCAGTGCAAAAACGCACATGGTTAAGATAAATAGTTTTTTCATAACTTATAAAATTAATATGTTATTCTATCATTAACTGCTGGCTCCTGCCAGAACTATCACAATCTCTCCCTTGGGTTCTTTTTCCTTGAAATGGGCTATCACCTCATCGAGCGATCCACGTACACTCTCTTCGTGAATCTTGGATATCTCGCGACATACGCTGACCTGACGGTCACCACCATAGGCCTCAGCAAATTGTTGGAGGGTCTTCAACAGACGATAGGGCGACTCGTAGAAAATCATGGTGCGCTGTTCTTCCTTCAGCGACTCGATCTTAGTCTGGCGCCCCTTTTTCTGAGGCAGAAAACCTTCGAAGGCAAAACGGTCGCAAGGCAGTCCGCTCGACACCAGAGCAGGAACAAAGGCCGTAGCTCCAGGCAGGCACTGAACCTCGACACCAGCCCTGACAGCCTCACGAACAAGGAAGAAGCCCGGGTCGCTGATGCCAGGAGTTCCCGCATCACTAATCAATGCCACATTCTCGCCCGCCAACAATCGGCTGACGACTCCAGCGCTGGTACCATGTTCATTGAATTTATGATGCGACATCAACTGGTTGCGAATGTCATAATGCTTAAGCAGGATACCCGAAGTACGGGTGTCCTCCGCCAGCACGAGGTCTGCCTCTTTCAGAATACGGACGGCACGGAATGTCATGTCCTCCATATTGCCTACTGGGGTCGGTACTATGTACAATATACCCATAACAGGGGACAAATTTAAGGTAAAATCTCAGAATTGACAAAAAAACAGGTAAAATCTTTGCAATTTTTAAAAGGTATTTTGTTATTTTGAGCCACGCTCGAAGGTACTTTCGCTCAAAAATACTCAAATTAATTTGGTATTTTATGCGCTTATTCGTACCTTTGCACCATTATGACAGACAACTTAACAGGAGAGGCTCACCGTCCTGGAAGAATTGAAGTGGTGTGCGGCTCGATGTTCTCGGGCAAGACGGAAGAACTGATCCGTAGGTTACGGCGTGCGCAGTTTGCCAAGCAGAAAGTGGAGATATTCAAACCCGCCATCGACGTGAGATACTCCGAGGAAGACGTGGTGAGCCACGACCAGAACCACATACTCTCTACGCCCATCGACTCGTCGGCAAGTATATTGCTGCTCACAAGCGACATTGACGTAGTAGGTATCGACGAGGCCCAATTTTTCGATATGGGCATTGTTGAAGTGTGTAATGAGTTGGCCAACCGCGGAGTACGCGTTATCGTGGCAGGACTCGACATGGACTTCAAAGGCGTTCCGTTCGGCCCAATGCCTGCTCTCTGCGCCATTGCCGACGATGTGACAAAGGTGCATGCCATCTGTGTACGTTGTGGCAATCTGGCCTATGTAAGTCATCGCAAGGTTGACTCAGAGCAACGAGTACTGCTTGGCGAGACTACCGAGTACGAGCCTCTGTGCCGTGAATGTTACCAAAAAGCCATAAAAGAAGAAAATGAAAGAAAAGACAATCACTCTTGACCGTCTGGTACGTTGGGTAGGAGGAGGTCTGCTCGTTGTGGCCATCCTGCTACTTATCAACTATCTGAGCAGCGTGCTGTTACCATTTGCTATCGCATGGTTCTTCGCTTATCTGCTCTACCCTATTGTGAAATTCGTGGAGCGCCACATGCGTCTGCCTCGTGCATTGAGCATCATCGTGACGCTTGTCGTCGTAATAGCCGTTGTGAGTGGCATCATCTATCTGATTATCCCTCCAATGATTGAACAGTTCGAGAAACTAGGACAGTTGGTAAGCGACTATATCCACAAGTCTGCACATATCACCTCGATTCCAGCTGCCATCAGCCAATGGTGGGTCGACAATCAGGGAGAGATAGAGAAATTCTTCCGCAGCGACACCTTTACCGATAGCATCAAGCAGATTATGCCAGGAATCTTCAATGTTCTCGGGCAGACCTACAGCGTCATTGTGAGCGTTGTGGCTTCGTTCATCACCTTATTATATATGTTCTTCATCCTGCTCGACTACGAGTATCTGACAAACAACTGGATACGCATCTTCCCCAAGAAGGCACGTCCGTTCTGGCAGGAGTTGATGCTCGACGTAGAGCGTGAGCTGAACAACTACGTGCGTGGGCAGGGGCTTGTCGCCCTTATCATGGGTGTACTTTTCTGCATTGGCTTCACCATTATCGACTTTCCGATGGCTATCGGCCTCGGCATCATGATCGGTATTATGGACCTTGTGCCCTATCTGCATACTTTCGCCCTGATACCCACGGTATTGCTGGCGTTACTGAAATCGGCCGACACGGGACAGAATTTCTGGATTATCCTAGCGATGGCCCTATTGGTATTTATCGTAGTACAGCTGATTTGTGACATGATAGTGACACCGAAGATAATGGGTAAGGCTATGGGACTGAACCCCGCCATCCTGCTGCTTTCGCTCTCTGTCTGGGGTGCGTTGCTCGGCTTTATCGGCCTGATTATCGCCTTGCCGCTCACCACACTGCTTATTGCATATTATCAACGTTACGTAACGAAGGAAGGCGAGGCAGAAGAGGTGGAACAAGGCACTCCGCCCGACTAAATTGGCAAAAAAAGCAAAAATTCTCCCAATAAATTTGGCAGATTCGAAAAATATGCATACCTTTGCAGCCGCTTTCGAAAGATTGCAAAAAAAACAAGGTTGATCCGTTAGCTCAGTTGGTAGAGCACAACACTTTTAATGTTGGGGTCTTGGGTTCGAGCCCCAAACGGATCACAAAAAGAGAGGTTTTGACGACCTCTCTTTTTGTTTATTAACGTTATTTGACAAGGATAGTCATACTCAATAACAAAGATTTTCGTACCTTTGCACTGTTAAAGACTAAATTAATCAATCATGTCAAAAAAACTAATTATTACAATTATGAAGACAGAAAAAGCAAAGCACAATGCATACGAGAAGCCTGCAATGCGGGTTATCCCTATGAGAGGGAACATGCAAATAATGGCGGTTAGCAATTATGACGGAGCAGAAACTGACTAACTGTGTTACACCTTAGATAATGAACCACTTTTAACGAAGATGGAAATCTCTGGAAAACAAAGAGATAACTTAAGGGGAAAGAAGAAAGTTTCAAAACCCAAATGGATCAC